>ERZ1740070.683-NODE-683-length-22628-cov-11.707039_pt1 | contig 22628 bp, 22 predicted proteins | sample MGYA00581734_ERZ1740070 | MGnify/ENA primary metagenome ERZ1740070 (study PRJEB43018, sample SAMN04849744) | marine metagenome | isolation source: floating plastic debris | place: Pacific Ocean | collected 2008-09-01 | study: EMG produced TPA metagenomics...
CAGCTGGTCTTAATAATTGAAATAAGGCAGATCACGGATGTGAGTCCGTAGCAAACCTTTTAGATTAGGTATGTGAAACAACTGGTTTGGGTGTTTTATTTTATACCTGTATTAGAGTACTGAGATATGCCGCTGTCTCTCTGGATTTTTGGGTGAATCTTATGGCTATTCAATCGGTGGAAGAAATGGTCGCTAAAATCTTCGCGACTCGCCGTATCACGCGCGCCGATCAGAGCGTTTTGATGTCGATGTTTGCTGGCAGCAGCATCAGTAATAACGACAAGATGCTGATCAATCAGATTTATGATGCCCTGATTCAGGGTCGTTTGCGTGTGGTTGAGTAAGACCATGATCTTTCTGATGTGTGGATCTAGCGCGTAGGGCGCTGGTGCGATGCTCGAGAAGGTTTATTCCTTTTGTAGGAGTTCAGAAAAGGCGAGGTCTTCAGCTGCAAGTACAAATATTGTTGGTGGTAGATTGAGGGTCTTTTTCTGTAGAGATGTATAGTAGTCCGCAAATTTATCGTCAGGCGTTGCTAGTCCCATCAAAATCAGGTCTGCGGTGGCGGAGGATTTTCTGAGAATCGTATCAAATGGGCGGCCTTCGGCAACGATAATGTTGGATTGAGCACCGATGCTTAACGTATCGATGAGCTTGTTGAGGTTCGCTTGGGCGGCTTGAGCCGCTGCCTGATTTGATACGACTAGTTTGAGATGAATTTCGGTGGACCGCCAGCGAATGCCGGTGCGTAACAGATAGGCCAGAATAAGCATGAGTCCTCCGTTGGATTGGAGGCCGCCCCACCAGACATCAATGCGTTTGGGGACTTGGGGCATGTGGCTAGGAGGGTTTCTCAGGATGACGATGTTGCGTTTTGCCTGGTGACACTTGTTGATGATCTGGCGGTACCGTTCCCTGGCATTGCTGTCGCTAGTTTCAGTGTCTCCTAGTAGGACCGTGTTGGGCATTAGCGGGCCAATCCCGTAGGTATCAATGAGCTGCTGGGCTCCGGTGGATGTATCGGTTGCTTCGATCAATTTGACAAACGCTTGAATACCGCGCTTTTCTAGGTAGTCACGCAGGGTGCTTCGCATCTGTTCCTGTTGTTTCAAATTACGAGCACCGGTTGGTAGGATGCTTGCAACGGTGATTAAGCCTCGATTATGGGTGAGGTCTGTGGCAAGTTCGATTAAATGCCAGCGTTTGGTAGGGGTGCCAGAAAGGACCAGCAGGTGAGGCCGCCAGTTTTTGGGGTCGGCGCTATCAGAGATGTTGAGTAGGCCAGCACGAACCAGAGACAGCCAGATGCCCTGGCGCACATCTCCCCAGGTGGTGCGGATTTCTCGCCGTTCCAGCCATAGGTAGATGCTGAGAACAATAAGGGCAGCGGCTACCGTGGCGGCCGGATTGATGAGGAACATAATGGCAATACAGCCTAATGCTCCGAATAGAGAGACGTACCAAGGGATGCGAAACGTGGGGCGGAAGGAGGGACTTTGGAGAAATCCTTCGATGCCAGCGGCGACGTTGAGCACCATGTAGGTGGTGAGGAAAAACATGGTGAGTACCGGTGCGATCGCATCCAAATCGCCAATACAGACCACGGCTAGGACCACACCCAGGGTAAATAACGTCCCCAATCTTGGTTCGTCACTGGGGCCATGGCCATTGCCTAGCCAGCGCAGGCGCTTGGGTAAAATGTTGTCCCGGGCTAGGGCTTGCAATACCCGAGGTGCCCCTAAAATACTGCCGAGGGCGCTGGATAGGGTCGCGCCCCAGACCCCCAACAAAATAGCATCGCCCCAGACGGCAATCTGGCGCATAATTAGCGGATCGGCAATGAGGCTGTCGGTATCAGCTCGATTGATTAGCAATAGGGGAATCGACATATAGATCACATAGCCCACACCCACCGCTGCCAGGGTTCCGAGAGGGATAGACTTTTTTGGATCCTTGAGATCGCCGGACATATTTACCCCGGACATGATGCCAGTGACGGCTGGGAAGAAAACAGCTAGGACAGCCCAAAAGCTGACGTTGCCTGCATCTGCGGGGGCAGGCAGCTCAGTGGGTGGAGCCGTATTACCAAAGGCCAGACTCACCAGCGACACAATGATGGCCGCCATGATTACGTACTGGGCTTTGATGGCGATGTCGGCTGATTTTAGGGCCAGGGCTGTGACTAGAACGGTTGTGACCAAGGCCATCACAGTAACGGTGATGGGAAGGTTTGGAAAGGCACTGGCTACGCTTTCTGCAAAACCAATCGTATATAGAGCGACCGAAAAGGCCTGGGCAAAATAAAGCGGAATGCCAACGGCTCCACCGGTTTCGATACCCAGGGAGCGGCTGATCATATAGTAGGCACCGCCAGCTCGCACTACCTGGTCGGTTGCGATCGCGCTGATGGACAGCCCTGTAATAAATGTAATTGCAGTCGAAATAGTAACAATCAGTAGAGTATTAATTAATCCCATCTGGCCCACGACCCAGCCAAACCGGAGGTACATAATGACCCCCAAAATGGTCAAAATAGATGGTGTAAATACACCACCAAAAGTGCCAAGACCAACAGGATTAGGCTCAATGAGCTTAGAAGACGATTCAGGAAGGCGCGACGTCATGGGTGAAAAAGCTTAGATCACCTTAATTTAGCTGGCAATGGTCCGGATATGCCACCGAACAGAGGGGTGACTTAATCAGTATCAAAAAGCAGTATTAAGGATTTTGCTGGTTGCCCAAAAGCGCTCCGACGTCTCAGTTCGGAGAAGGCTGATTGGTGAGTCAGGATAGCGCCAACGCATCCATTTGGCAGATGGAGTCAATGGGGCTATGCGATCAAAACCAAAGGGGTATTTGACTACTTTGATGCCCGTATGACCAGCAAGCCACCGACGATGAGCCCCAGCAGCGGTGCTAACCAAGCTGCGACAACAGGGGGTAGGGTGCCCACTTTACCCAGGGCATCGGCAACAAAGCTGATGATGTAATACCCAAAAATAATCACAATGCTGATGCCAAAGCTGGTAGCCTTACCCGTCCGCTGGGGGTGAATACCGACGGCTGAGCCCACCAGGCCAAAGACAATACAAACAAAGGGAAGCGCATAGCGTTGCTGCAGTCGTAGCTCCCAGACGCGAATGCTGCGCTCATCGCCGGACTTGCGGGCAATTTGGTTGAGGTGCTGCCGCGTTTCAGCAATGTTCATCTCGTCGTCATCTTTGCTGCGGGATGCCAAATCTAGGGGAGTGCGCGGCAGACTCAGCTCTTGACGATCAAATTTTACAATGTGGCCAAAGGAGCCATCGGGTGAAATAGCGTAGATAGTGCCATTGAAAAATGTCCAGACGTTATCCAAAAAGTTCCAGGTAGCGGTTTCAGCGCTGACTACCTGTTCTAGACCTGTTTGGGAAAAGTCGAGAATCGTCAATCCCTGCATTTCTTCACCGTTAAACCGGCGAGCGTAGAACAATCGTCCCAGCTCTCTGCCGCTGCCGTCTGCTGCTTTTTGATACTCCTTGTACATGATGTTGCGTTCCCGGAAGGGGGGTTGCTCGGAGTTAAACGCCTGCTCCAGCATGATTTTGGCTCGATAGTTGGCGGCGGGGGTAATTACCTCGTTGAAAACAAATGTGAGACCAGTGATAAGGAGGCTGAGCACCAGGGCTGGGGCAATAATCCGTTTTACACTGATGCCACAGCCCCGCAGAGCTGTTAGCTCGCTGTCGCTCGAAAAGCGGCTGTAGGTCATCATGGTGGCGAGCAGCGTCGACATGGGAAACGCCAGCACCACAAATTCAGGCATTTTTAGCACAAAAGCCTGCATCGCTATATCCACTGATAAACCACCTTCAGTGATTTTGCGAATCAGGTCAAACAGCGCTCCCACGGAGACCAAAATGGAGGAAAAAGCGCCGACGCCAAAGAGAAACGGCAGCGAAAGCTCCTTGGCAATATATCGATCCATGATCGATAGGGATGGCCACCAGGGGAAGCCAAGGATAGGGGCGGTGGTGGGCGGATGGGGGCTGGTTGCCATAAACAGGTGGACCTAAAAGGGAGCAAAGTTAATGGGGAAAGCGGTCAATGGCTATTGGCACGGTCACTCACCTACCGCAAATCACAGCTTAAAGTCGTCGCCTAAATAGTGCTCGCGTACCAGGGGGTTATTGGCGAGATCGTCAGCGCTACCATAGGCCAGGATACGACCATCGCTCATGATATAAGCTCGATCAATAATTCGCAGGGTTTCACGCACGTTGTGGTCAGTGATGAGAATACCCATGTTGCGATCGCGCAGCTGGGATACGATCGTCTGGATTTCCGAGACTGCAATCGGATCCACACCCGCAAAGGGCTCATCGAGAAAAAGAAATGTGGGACCCTGTTGCCCCGATGCCAGGGCTCGAGCCAGCTCTGTCCGGCGGCGTTCACCGCCAGACACCTGTATACCCAGGGTATCGGCTATTTTTTCTAACCGAAATTCCTGCATTAGTTTTTTCAGACGTGGGGCGCGCTCGCTTCTGGGAACATGGGTCTGTTCCATGACCAGCCGAATATTGTCTTGGACCGTCAGATTGCGAAAAATACTCGCCTCCTGGGCTAGATAGCCAATTCCCAAACGAGCCCGCTCATGGATGGACAGGTTTGTAATCTCACGATTGTCTAAACGTATGGAGCCTTGATTGGGGCGCTCTAAACCGGTAGCCATATAAAAGGTGGTGGTTTTACCGGCTCCGTTTGGGCCTAGCAGGCCAACAATTTCTCCCTGGGCCACCGATAGGCTGACCCCCCGGACAATTGTTTGTTTTCCATAGACCTTATGAACATTTTCTAAGGCAAGCACAGCCCCCGGCTGTGTCGAGCTATTGGCAGCAGAATCAACGGCAGGGGAGAGCATTTACTCGTCGGAGGGTAGGGCAAAAGTAGGCAGTTCAGCAGGTAGTGCTGGCAGTGCTGGTGCTGGTTCTACGGGCTGTTGGGCCGCTGCAGGTTCTTCTACCGGCTCTGGCAGCACATATACCGACTCCACCTGTTCATTGGCGTTGGGAGTCGCCACAAACCGTCCTTCATCGATTAGATAGGTGACAATTTCAGCCTGTAGGGTATTGGCCTCCTGTTGTACAAAAACGTTGCCCGTCAGAATGATTCGCCGCTCACGACTGTAGTACTGAGCCTGGGCCGAGGTCGCATAAATCGCCTCTTCGGGATAGTCAATTTTTACATTCCCCCGGGCGGTAATGATGCCCGTATTGGCGTCAGCTTCTTGAATATCTGCCCGTAGCTTAATAGAGCCTCCAGATTGGGCCTGGGATGGGACCATCCAGCTGCTTCCCACGATAAGTGCTCCCACCATGACAGCGCTGAGCCGCCAAACCAGTTTAGGAAGAGGGTACCTATACATCTGGCCTCGCTGTACAACCATGCTTTACTCTCTGATATTGCCCATTATCTAATCTAACCGCTGATGGTCTCAACAGCCCTGGCTCTAGCACAGTTATGTAACTGGCTTGATGATGCCTGCCAGGGGCTATGCGGATGGTCGCTTTAGTCCAATACTACAGTTCTAGAGATGCCGTATCCGAGCAGGTTGTTCAGGCTGTATGAATTGTAGGTGTAGATAGTTTATTTTCGCTGTTAGCTACACCATCTAATAAGTCATTTTCTGCTTCTGCTGACCGGTTGGATAAAACAGCAGCTAGCTGGTGCACTTGGTCAGGACCGGTGGCTTGTAATGCGCTCAGCCAGTCCATTGCTTGATCTGTCAAATTGGCCAGGTTGATGCCACCGTAGCGCTCTCCATAGGCATGCAGTCGATGACTGCCCTCCCCCAGCAGTATGGCCGCTCCCTGCCAGTTGAGATTACTCAGGTGGTAGAGCCCTACAGCTATTTGAAGAATCCCCTGGTAAAACCCTTTATCAGATGTTTTGGCTTCCATCCAGATGGCCTCCAACGTATCGTGACAGGCGTAGTAGTCGCCTTGGTTAAACTGCTCGATGCCTTGCCAAAATTCGACAGGCTGAGCGCTATTACTGGAAAAATCAGCTGACATAGCCCAGGGGATGATGAATCTTTAATCTATATAAACTTGTTGCAGATGTTATCCTCCACTTTGAGTGTGTGTTGTTTGGAGTGTCAAGTATGGTTATGTCTCCCCTGGTGCCTCCGCCGGCTAACTTTGGTATCGGCTGGAATCCCCTGGGATTGCCAAACACCCCCCTGTTTGGCACGGATGGAATTCGTAGTCGAGCCGGGGACTTGCTGACGGCTCCTCTCGCATTGCAAGTGGGGTTTTGGGCCGGACAAATTTTGCGGCAGCAGCATGCGGGAGCACTGGTGCTGGGCCAGGACTCCCGAAATTCTAGCCCGATGATCGCGGCCGCCCTTGCGGCGGGACTAACGTCGGCGGGACTGGAGGTTTGGGATATGGGGCTCTGTCCAACGGCGGCGGTGGCCTACATGGCAGCTGCTCCTGGGACCGCAGGCGGAATCATGATTTCGGCCAGCCACAATCCCCCGGCAGACAATGGGATCAAATTTTTTGGAGCTGACGGCACCAAATTACAGAGGTCAATTCAGGTAAAAATTGAGCAGGCCCTGCGTCAGGGGGAATGCTCAGGAGCCTTTAATCCTGGGAACCAGTGGGGCAAAACCTATCAACGACCGGAACTAGTGGAGCGCTACGTAGAGTCTCTACATCTTCCATTTCCAGAGCAACCCTACTTAGGGAAGATGCGAATAGTTTTAGATCTGGCGTGGGGAGCCGCCACCCGTTTGGCCCAGGCCGTTTTTGAAGCCACAGGGGCTGAGGTGATTGTGATCCACGGCAGCGCCGATGGTAATCGAATTAATGCCAACTGCGGTTCTACCCATTTAGCCCCCCTTAAAGCTGCCGTCAATGAGCACGATGCCGACATTGGGTTTGCCTTTGACGGAGACGCGGATCGGGTGATGGCTGTTGATAGTCAGGGCCGGGTGGTCAATGGTGACTACATTCTTTATTTTTGGGGAAAAACCCTAAGGCAGCAGGGGCAGCTACCGGACGATACGATCATTTCAACGGTGATGGCCAATCTAGGCTTTGAGCGGGCCTGGGAAAACCTGGGTGGAACGCTGGTCCGTACCCAGGTAGGCGATCAGTATGTCCATGCCGAAATGGTTGCTCGGGGGGCGATGCTCGGTGGTGAGCAGTCGGGCCATATTCTTTGTCACCACTACAGTTTGACGGGGGATGGGATTTTGACGGCGCTCCATCTAGCAGCGTGGTTAAATCAGGCTGAGCGTTGCCTCCCCGATCTGCTTGACCAAAGCTTTGCCCTCTATCCTCAGCAGCTAAAAAATGTGCGGGTAAACAGCCGCGAGGAGCTGCGTCATTGGTCAGATTGTGAGCCTTTGCAGCAAGCCATTACCAAAGCCGAGTCCGCCATGGGTGACCAAGGACGTGTACTAGTCCGGGCATCGGGCACCGAGCCTTTGATTCGGGTCATGGTGGAGGCGGCGGACGCCGATTTAGTGGCCCATTGGACCGATGCTTTGGCTGAGGTGGCGGCGATGCACCTGGCTGGGTGAGTAATTTTCCCCCTGACTTGCCGTGCCTATCTGGATGTGAGATTATGGATCTCCTGTGTCAATAATTGCTAACTAGCACAACCATGGCTAAAGGCGTTCGCATTATCATTACGTTGGAGTGCACAGAGTGCCGTAGCAACACGAGTAAGCGCTCTAAGGGCGTTTCCCGCTACACCACTCAGAAAAATCGTCGGAACACCACCGGTCGATTAGAGCTGAAAAAGTTCTGCACCTATTGCAATACCCACACTGTTCATAAAGAGATTAAGTAAGGACCACCATGGCCTATTTTCGTCGTCGGGTTTCGCCCATTAAGCCCGAGGAAAAGATCGATTATAAAGATGTTGACCTACTGCGCAAGTTTATTACCGAGCGAGGCAAAATTTTGCCTCGCCGCATCACGGGGTTGACGGCAAAGCAGCAGCGGGACCTGACCGTTGCCATCAAGCGTGCTCGCACACTGGCGCTGCTCCCCTACGTTAATCGCGAAGGCTAGGGGCTGAGCCTCTGCTCAGGCTTGAATTTAGTGCCCGTAAGGCTTAGTGGTCGCGCTTTAGCGATCAGGCTATTTTGCAGACGGTGTTTAATTCACGTCGGCTGTTTCGCGTATCATTGAGCTGCGGTAAACCCCACAACAAAATCATTTAAGGGCAAGGATCTAGGTTGGTGGAAAAGGGAACGCTGATCGAGTTTAAGGTGCAGGGAGACCCTCGGTTGGGCGTCGCCGATCGCCCGGAGGGGAAAAAAAATTGGGTTGTGATTGATGGTAGCGGTCAGTCTCATATCTTGCACCCTCGGCAGATTACCTATGCCATTGATAAACCAAGCTATCAGCCCTCGGACATCGCTAATTTTTTGGCGGAGGCAGAGCCTAATATTGACCCAGATAGCCTGGAGGTTGCCTGGGAATTTTTGCAGGAGACTGGGGAGTCAACGGATCCAGCCTCTTTGGCACTTTTGCTATTTTCAGATCAGTCGCCGCCGCTGTGCTATGCGGCCTACTGCTTATTGAGCAGCGACAAGATTTTTTTTAAGCGCAAGGGGGAGCGCTACGAGCCCCGGTCGGTAAAGCAGGTGGACGAGGTGCGTCACCAGCAGGCTCGGGAGGCGGCTCGGAAGCTGGAGTGGGAAGGATTTTTATTGCGATCGCAACAGGCGGTCCAACGCTCGGCCACAGCTGATACAGAGGCCCCCACCCCTTTTGTAAAATGGGACAAAACTGACCGACTTCGCCTGGAAACCTTGGAGCGCTACGCTACCCTAGGCGATGACTGTTCACAAAAGTCAGCGGCCCAGGAGATACTGACGGCGCTTGACTACGGCACGGCGGCTGAAGATGCTTTTCAGCTGTTAGTAGATTTAGGTCAGTGGAGTCTTCACGAAAACCTAGCGCTGCGGCGTAGCCAAATTCCCATCCAAATCCCTGATGAGATTAGTGCCATGGTGCAGCAGCGTATCGATAATCCGCCGCCTGATGCTGATGCCGACCGTCTAGATCTGACCCATCTCAAGGTTTACACCATTGATGATGAAAGTACGCGCGAAATTGATGATGGTCTCAGTCTAGAAACCCTGGCCGACAATCGTAAGCGCATCTGGGTTCACATTGCGGACCCCACCCGCTGGCTGCTGCCGGGGGACGACATCGATCTCGAAGCGCGTCGCCGCTGTACAACGGTGTACCTGCCGACGGGGATGATTCCCATGTTTCCGGAGGCCCTGGCCACAGGCCCCATGAGCCTACGGCAGGGTCAGCTGTGCTGCGCTCTCAGTTTTGGTATTGTCCTGAGTGAGGCCGGTGCGGTTGAGGACTACAGCATTACCCCCAGTCTGATCAAACCGACCTATCGGCTCACCTATGAAGATGTTGATGAGATGCTGGAGCTGGGTCTCAAGGCCGAGCCTGAGCTAAATGCTATCGCTGAGTGGGCCAAACGGCGACGGCAGTGGCGCAAGTCCCAGGGAGCGATTTCAATCAATATGCCAGAGTCGTCCATCAAGGTGACTGACGAAGAAATCACGATCAGTGTTTTAGAAAATTCTCAGTCGCGTCAGACCGTAGCGGAAATGATGATTTTGGCTGGGGAAGTGGCGGCTCGCTACGGTGAGGCCAATGCCTTAGCCATCCCGTTTCGCAGTCAGCCTACGCCAGAGCTGCCGTCGGACAATGAGCTGCTGCAGCTACCGTCCGGTTGGGTGCGCGACTCAGCTATTCGTCGCTGTATGCCCCGTAGCGAAATGGGCATTAATCCTGCCCGCCATGCCACCCTGGGGTTGGACTACTACAGTCAGGTAACCTCTCCCATCCGTCGCTATACCGATCTGCTGGCTCATTTTCAGCTGAAGGCCCATTTGAGGGGAGAAAGACTGCCCTTTTCCCCGGTGGAGATGACCGAGCTGACCCAGGGGGTCTCGACGGCGGCCTATGAAGCGGTGACCGTAGAGCGCCAAACCAAGCGCTACTGGGCGCTGGAGTTTTTACGTCGAGAGGGTGATCAGGTTTGGGCGGTGATGCTGCTGCGGTGGCTCAGGGAGCATGAAAACCTAGGGTTGGTCATTATTGAGGATCTGGGTCTGGAGCTGGCTATGCGATTTGATACCCCGCCAGTGCTGGGGGAGCGTTTTGATGTGCGGGTGGTTCACTCCAATCCGCGTCAGGACTTTATCCGGCTGGAGCTAGTTCCTGATGATGCGGTTGCCAGCGAAGCGGTGGCATGACGGCCCAGCCATTTTTGCACACCACCCCTGGTGAAATACTGGGCGATACGGTGGAGCAGCGGGTGGTTATTCCCTTTCGGGGGAGCATTTCTCGGCAGTTTCGGCTATCGCTGCCCACCAGTATTGATGCCCTGTTGGATCACCCTGCTACCTACGAGGCGTTTGCCCAGGATGAGTATATGCCCTACTGGGCGGAGCTATGGCCGTCGGCACTAATGCTGGGTCAGGCTCTAGCCCAGCATGTCTGGCCTGACAATATGGCCGGGGAGGTGTTGGATGTGGGCTGTGGTCTGGGTCTCTCAGGGCTGGTGGCCCTGGCCTTGGGAATGCAGGTGGTGTTTAGCGACTATGATGCTGCCGCTTTGGACTTTGCTACCCGGAACGCCAGGCTCAACGGGTTTGAGCGATTTCGCACCCTGCTTTTGGACTGGCGCTGCCCGCCGGACGGATTACAGGTACCCCTGCTGCTAGCCGCTGATGTGATCTACGAAGGTCGGAATATTAAGCCGCTAGTGCGGCTGATGGACAGGGTGTTGAGTCCGGCTGGAGAGTGCTGGCTGTCGGACCCCGATCGGCCCCAGCGGCAGGAATTTCAGATGGTACTGACAGCCCAAGGATTTGAGTTTGAAGCGCTGCCAATGACCCTGGAGCGGCCCGATCGTCCGACCGTGCAAGGAACGGTTTATCGTATACGGCGGGCTGCGTTTGAGCCTTGCTCAGCTGAGGATGGCTCCTTGCGATCGCAGCCAGCTTTTCTCACAATCTAACAGCCCTCTTGATTGGTGAAAATGAGCACCCTGAACGGAGGTTTGCGCCCAAAGGATGCCGCGCAGATAACACCCCCGAACCGAGGCGTGATCCAACCTGGCCTCTTGTAGATTGGCCCCTGAGAGATCGGCTTGGGTCAGGCTGGCGTGGACCATTACCACTCGCCGTAGATCCGCGGCTGTTAGGTCGGTGTGCCCCAGGTTAGCCCGAGTTAAATTGGCCTGCTGTAGGGTTGCTTCTTGACCATTTACTCGCGTTAAATTAGCCCGATTGAGATTGGCCCCTGTGAGGGCTGCTCGGGTGAGATCTGTCTGGGTCAGATTGGCCTGGCGCAGATCGCATCCTTGCAGCTGGGCCTCTTCCCAATGGGCGTAGCTGCCATCAATACCATACAGGTCGGCACCGTTGGCATTGGCTCGCTGCAGCCGCGTTCGACTTAGATTTGCACCCACCAGGCTGGCCCGCCGCAGTCTGGCATAGCTCAGGTCAGCCCCAGTCAAATTTGCATCGTACAGCTCTGCCTCGGTCAGGTTGGCTCCAGCTAGATTGGCCTGGTTTAGGGTGGCCTGGTTTAGGGTGGCGGCCATTAGAACGGCCCCTAGTAAGTTGGCGCGCCTGAGGCTGGCAGCCGTCAAATTAGCATGGGCCAGGGTCGCTCCGCTGAGATTAGTGTCTGCCATTTGGGCATCGATCAGCTGCGATCGCTCCAGGTTTGCCCCCCGTAAATCGGCCCGTGTAAAATCGACTCGATCCAGATTTCGGCCACTGAGGACCGCCCCCCGTAGCTTTGCACCCGCCCGATACAGCTGACTGGCTGGGGGGTATTGTCGCGGTAGGACAAACTCTGTTGGAATTACTGTGGGGACCTCTCCCCAGCCATCAGCCATAGTCTCCTTAAATTAGTTAGGGCTTACGAGCTGCAATCACCCATGCCCGCAATCAGCCCCTAAGTAATTTTGACCACAGTTTGTTCATGGGTGTCACCGACGACAGTCTCATCTTTATGCAAAGTTTTTACATCCGCTTTTAGAGATCCAGCATCGGCAAAAGCTGTTGAACCTGTCTAAACGCTGTCTCAGAGATGGTTGTAGCTATTCGAGATGCTCCATGTGCGGCCCGCTGTCTGGGCGAAATCCGGGGGAGTTTACAAAATCATATTTTTTAACAACTAGGAAAGATTTCCCCAGGGATTTCCTCAGCTTTTCCCCAGAGTTGGGATAGTTTTCCACAGCCCTTTACCGTGGCTGAGTAAATCAGCAGATCCTGTGGAAAACACTGAAGTTACCGAGGTGGATTTTCTACTGTAACTGTATGTAAACAAAGCACAGGCTAAACCCCCATTACTTCGTAAGTCGGAAATTTTTATAAGGGAAAAAGCCGCAGCTGGGGGCCATTGCCAATTCCTATGACCTCCTGCACAATGAAGCTCCACTGGCTGGGGTGGCCCCAAATAAAGCAGCCGGTGGGTTTGGGCTGTCGCTGCCGCGCGTTTGACAATTTTGGGCAAGGTCGCGCCAGTTTGATGTGTTTATAGTTTGCAGGAGCGCTAGATCCCATGACTCCAGTTCCAGTTACCGTCAGCCTCATGGTCGAAATTCCCGAAGATCTATATATCTCGATTCAGGACTATCTAGAAGTCCATGAAATGTGGAGTCAGGAACGGATGATGCAGGCGGCGCTCTCCCTATTTTTGCTGCAAAATGGGGTGAACCAGCCCCACGTAAACAGTCTCTATCTAGATAGTCTGTTTGGCTGTGCGGCTTAGCGGTGGTGCAACGGTCGGTCTATTTATATTTCTGTCGATCTGGGCAATCGCGGTTGAGCTGCTGACCATCGGGCATGATGGTTCGACATAGGCGGGCTCCTTCTAGGTCTTCAATGTGGACCTCCGCCCACCGCAGTTCTGCTTCAGTTAGGTCCGCGTCCCACCATTCCACTTCCCACAGTTCAGCGTTGCGGAGATTCGCTCCCTGGAGGTTGCTGTTCTGGAGGCAGGCACCCCTGAGGTTAGCGTGCTGTAGGTCACTGGCCCTTAGATCCGCGCCTCGGAGGTTGGCTCCCTGGAGGTCTGCGCCTTGAAGGTTAGCCATACTGAGGTTGCAATGATTGAGATCGGCCTGGGAAAGTTGGATTTCGGCCAGGTTCGCGCCGGAAGCTTCTAGCCCTTGCAGCGATAGCCCATCGCGATGGAGATCTTCTAGCGCCTGGTAGCGGGCGTAGCTGACGGACATGTTGGCGGCCGCCGCCATATCTACAACTCGCCAGGCATCGTAGTTGCGTTGGGCGCGGCGCTCGGGTGCGCCTTTGATATATAAAATGACGGCAATCACAGCGGCAACTGATTCCACATCGCTGAGGAGGGTGCTGACAATTTTCCAGTATTGGGAGTGGACATCGGGGGCGATGGCTGTCTGGATAGGCTCTACCTCGGCTAAGATTTTGAGCAGCAGCAGGGTAATGACGGCTAGGACGGCGACCAGCCAGGTGGGCACTGACTGCATCCAGCGTTCAGCGGGATGGATTGGACGGGTTGCTCTCCATTTCATAGGGTGATTTTACAGGTAGGACCTCTTGGTACTGTGTCAGACTCTTGAGCTAGAGGCCGATCTCGCAGGCAAACTTGATCTGACCCATTTTAGGGGGAGGGTTCTTTTAGGTGTAGAAAGCTTGTACAGGCGGGGTGGATGCGAAACTTTTCAATATTTTCGAGGTTGATGGTGGGGACCTCGTAGTGGCCTAGATAGGCACCCGCCAGGCTGGTACGGCGGTTGGTGTGGCGGGGTACCCAGGCTTTGAGAAAGCCGATTTTCCAGAGGATTTGTTTGAGTTCGAGATAGTCCATATCGAGGACCCAGGGGGTGGCCCGTTCCACATCGTACTCGCCACAGGTAATAGCCAGCAGGAGATAGTCTAAGGCTTCTTTGTCATGGTGGCTGCGCTTACCTCGAAAGATTTCAAAGACGTCCAGCAGATGGGGGTATTGAAACCGATATTCCGATGCCAGGTCGCGGGTCTTTTGCTCGGAGTAGGCTTCTTCGGCGGCGGCGATCGCAACCCCATCAATCCGCCGTGCCGCCAGCGAATACTCGATCCGTTCGGCACAGAGTTTGCAAAACTGCAAAAGCTCCCGAGGTCGCAGCTGGGTACGGTCAATAATATAGTCCAAGCTATCGGGACCGTCGGCATGCATCTGAGCTACAAACACTGACTGCCAGAGCTTTTGAGCATTGAGCCGAGCCGCCTGGGGAAAGGAATGGACAATTCGGCGAGCAATCAGCTCAAGGAGTTCGTTTCTACCCCAGCGAATCACCTCCACATCTTCTCGAATCTTTTGCGCATCCTCATAAATCTGAGGAATGTTGTCAAACAGCTCCTGACGAATCGAAATATAGACCCGTAAATTGGAGCTGATCAGATTGAGTTTTTGGGTGGCTTGAAACAGTCCGGCGATAAAAAACCTGGCGTCTTCTGAATTATCCCAGCCCTTATCTAACTCGTCGATCAAGACTTTAATCTTGGTATTTTTGAGCACGACCTGCAGACTAGGCAATAGGGTTTTGATCTCATCTAGGCCATAGAGGGCCTGTAGCTCCTGGCTGCGAAGGCCGCCGGTGGCGGTACTTGTTTTGACCTGCTCAATGCGTTTGAGATAATCGACCAGCGTGATAATGGAACTGGTTTGCTGAGATAACCCCTGGCTGGCCACATAGTCATAGATATTTTTGGTGGCCCCTAGCAGCAAGCCGCGCTTGATCTGGGCAATTTTTTTAAAGATCAGCGTGTAGAGCAAATATTGCCAGGCCACCGAGTAAGCGCTTTGCTTACGCCAAAAGCCATCTTCTTCACTGGTGAGATGGTCCGATAGCAGCTCGTAGGAATATTCCTCGGGAGAAAGCTCCAGGATCAGATTGCCCTTACGGGTTTCGGTGGTGGCGATGTATTTAAAGATGGCGCTTTTCCCAGTGCCCCGATTTCCCACCAAAATCGTTTTACGACCGCTGAGAAACTTTTGGTAGGTGACGTTGGGATAAAAATATTCTGCGAGGCCGAGGTTGATATCGCGTTCGGCAGAGTCTGAACCCAGGTCGAGTTCCCTAATGTCTAACCGCATGGACCATGAGGACAAACAGTGTACGGTTCAGTTTATCGTGTCTTTGAGGTTGGCTACCCGGTGGTGCATGGGTGATTAAGTGGGCCCCTGGCGGAACTCCTCGGGGCGACCTAGCTTTTTCGAATCAGATCTAGTCCGCAGATACCTGCAAACCCGGCCAAGAAATAGGCGGCAAACTGCCCTGGGTGAGACTCTATCCAAGGTTCTGACGAGTTAATCAGCCGCCCAGAATGGCTGCTGGTTGCAAAAATTAAGACAAAGGTAATGGCACATAGACCCACACCCTTGGCTACCGCATGGCGTCTCCTGTCAGCATAATTAGGTGGCATGGCTGACTTTGTCATCCCTGGCTCTCGATGTTTTAACTGTTTGCCGTTCATGTTACTCCCTAGCTACCATCACAATTAGCCCAATACCGCCCCCCATTAGGATCGCCGCCACCCCTGACACCTCTCGATTGGGGATCAGGCTAATGGCTGTAAACAGCAGACCAATCCCAAACATAACGCTGCCGAGGATTGCGATTGTCCGTTCCGAGAAATTCATCATAGTTGGCGTCTGGCGTCAGGGTCTGGCCATATCTATGGATAATTGTAGAGGGACAGCTGTTTTTTATAGCGGTTCTCTGAATGTGTGAAATACTCTAGGGCTGAGCGCACCGCCAATGACCGGATCCGACCGCACTGCCCAACTTCAGGCCCTGCGCGATAGCCTGCGCCCAGGGCAGCAACGTTTGGCTGACTGGCGCGGTGGGCCGCTGGCGGTATCGGCGGTGCCGGGTTCGGGTAAGTCGACGGGAATGGCGGCTGGGGCTGCGATCGCAATTGCTAACTTTCAACTCCACGCCCGTAAACAGCTAATTTTAGTCACCTTTACTCGCTCCGCTGCGGCCAATCTCAAGGCCAAAGTACGTGGCCACCTCAAACACCTCAGGCTGCCCTACAGCAGCTTTATGGTCCAAACGTTGCACGGGCTTGCCCTCAACATCGCTACCCATAGCCCGGAGGTGTCTGGCATTAACCTGGACACCACTACGCTGGTTTCCCCCAACCAGAGCAGCCGCTTGATCCGCACCGCAGTAGAAGCCTGGATCCACGATCAGCCAGAGCTGTACCATCGGCTCACCGAGGGGCAAAGCTTTGATGGGGAAGAAACCGAATGGCAGCGACGCCAGTCTGTACTGCGTACGGAGGTGCTGCCTGCCCTGGCCTACACCGCGATCCACGAGGCCAAAAGTTCAGGATTGCAGCCGGCGGACCTGAGCTATCTGGGGCAACAGGCTCCAGCTAATGCCTATCAGCTGCTTGAGGTTGCCGCCGGGCTCTATGGGCAGTACGGCACCCTACTGACCCAGCGGGGCCTGATCGACTATGACGATATGATTCTGGCGGCCCTGAGGGCCTTAGACGATGCCGATATCCGTCGGCGTTGGCAAACCCAGATTTTTGCCGTTTTTGAAGACGAAGCCCAGGATTCGTCGCCCCTGCAAACGCGACTGTTGGAGCAACTGGCAGCCTATCCTGACGGCGGCAGGGACGGTGCTCCAGATGCCGTTAGCCCGCAGCCAAACCCAACGCTCCCCAACCTGGTGCGCGTTGGCGATCCCAACCAGGCGATCAACTCCACCTTTACCCCGGCCGATCCGGGTTTCTTTAATCAGTTTTGCGATGCCAACCGTCCTGATCGGCTGGCCACCATTGACCAGGCTGGCCGCAGCAGTCAGCCAATTATGGCGGCAGCAAACCATGTGCTCCACTGGGTCAACCAGCAGTATCACGACCTCCCTCCCTTTCGCGAGCAGGAGATTCATCCGGTAGCCGCAGACGATCCGCAGCCCAACGCCAACCCGGCCCCCTTTGGTAAGGGGGTGGAATTGCTCAAGCCAGATCACATTAGCGACTCAGTCAGGCAGATAGCTGAGCGGGTTAAGGACCTGATCCATGGTTGGAAACAGGCCGCCCCAGACGATGAGGTTCTACCTCCCTCTCTAGCGGTACTAGTACGGGAAAACCGGCAGGGTCGATTTATTCGGGAGCTGTTGGAAAATCCAGACCAGCTGGGATTTGATTTTGTTGCTGAAACTGGGCTGGCGATCTATGACGTGGGCAGTCGCGATCGCAATACCCAGATCCCCCTTGAAATGCTGCGGCTGCTGCAGTTTATTGAGCGTCCCCACTCCGCCGACTATCTCAAGGGAGCCCTGCGTGTTCTAGTCGATCGCCAGCGGATACCCACCCAGGATCTCAACCCCTTAGCCGCCAATCCCGAACAGTTTCTCTACCCCGGCCCCCTACATCCACCGCTTACCACCGAGGCCGCCCGCCGTGCCTGTCACTATTGCACTAGCCTGCTGCGAGCCCGTTTTGATCTGCCGCCCTATCACCTGATCCCCTTTCTCGGGACGACCCTCAGCTATAGTCAAAGCGAGCTGGCCACTGCTGATAAACTGGCCGCCCGTATTGCCCAGCAAACCTCAGAAGACAGCAGCCTTAGCACCCTCATCGGCGCTCTACAGGAAGTGGTCAGCTCCGAACGGTTTGATGCCATTGAAGCCGAAGATGCCGAAGCCCGATACACCCGAACGGGCCAGCTGACTATTATTACCATGCACAAGGCTAAGGGCCTGGATTGGGATGCGGTCTTTCTCCCATTTCTCCATGCCAAGCTGATCCCCGGTGAATCCTGGGTGCCTCCCCAGACCGACTTTCTGGGGCCTGTCTCGCTACCCGATGTGGCCCGCGCTCAAATCCGAGCCCGGGTCCATGGCCAGGCAGACATTCCTGACATTGCGGCGGCCTGGGAGCGGGCCACCGCCCTTAAAAAAGCTGAGGAATATCGCCTGCTCTATGTGGCCATGACCCGAGCTAAACGCTTGCTCTGGATGAGCGCCGCCAAACAGGCCCCCTTTGCCTGGAGTAATCCCGATAATCTGCAGGAGGGTGAGCCCTGTCCGATCTTGCCGGTCCTGGGGCAGATGATGCGGCAGGGGGGAACGACACGGTTTTAGAATTGGGAGACGTCCTTATTCCTTCTAAAAAACCACCATGGGTAAAGCCGTTCTCAAATTTTCCTCTGAAGACTGTGGCATCTGTCACAAGATGTCGTTTTATGACGCCAAGGTCGCCGATGAGCTGGGGCTAGCCTTTGTGGATATCAAGATGCAGGATACGGCCACCTACCGCAAGTATCGCCAGGTACTGCTGTCGCTCTACCCCAATAAGGCCGATATGGGCTGGCCTACCTATATTATTTGCGAAGAGCCGGAAGGGGAGTTTCAGATCTTGGGTGAGGTGAAGGGCGGCCATCCTAAAGGCGAATTTCGGAAACGGCTGCAGGCGGTGATTGGCTAAATGGCGGCGGGCAATAAAAAAGCTGGGGTCCGCAATCCCCAGCTTTTGATTTGTGATTTGAGTCTATCCAGGTAGTTTGATTTAGCGACGGCGGTCGAGATTAAAGCACGCCGATGCTGGCTAAACCGATGATGGCACCAGCGCCAATGATATGACCTAAGCTAGTGCAAGCCAGCATGGCACCGTGGCCCATGCCGCCGAAAAGCTCGGGGGATGGCAGACCAAGTCCCACATTTTTTTGTCTAATACCGTAGCTGCCGATTGCGATCGCAATCACATTACAAACGATCATAACGAGCGCCACTTTGGGGCTCCACTGAACTGAACCTGGGGTCACCGCCAATAAAGAAGGTAAGTAAAGCAATTTACCGTCTCCTCTCAGAAATAGTATGGTTTTGAAAACTTGAGGCTCAACTTAGCGCAAACTAAGTACAAACCTTGTCATCATCTTTCATCAACGTGTAATCTCAACGACCGCGTCGTTGCAAGAATTTACAATTAGAGCATAAATACCTATGGTCCATGGCTTACTTTGGCTGCCCCTGCTAATCTTCTTTTTTTGGATTACCTGGGCCGGATGGAACGAATATCGCAAAGTAGAAACCTATAAACAGTGGGCCACCCAGTTTGAGCGGGCCAAATACGACATCTACGCCGCCCTGGGCCAGGTCGACCGTACCCTAACCTGGGGCCGCCCTACCCGCCAGGGCATTGTCGAGCTGGAAAGCGCGCAGCTTGATCAGGTTGCTGCCGTTGCTCTCCTACTCAAGGGCGATAATCAACTCGACCGGACTGTTAAAGGGGCAGCGGTGATTCAACTCCAGCTAGGGGAGGGTCGAAAACGGCTGATCCCGTTTACAGATGCCACGCTAGCGGAACAGTGGCATCAGTTTTTGGTTAAAACATTGGCGGCGGACGGGGCCGACTAGCCGTTTTTGACCATTAGGGGTGGAGCCCCACCAGCGACCGGCTGACTGAATAAATTTTTTTCAAAAAAGTTTCAGAATAATCCTCCCATGGGGAAGGCTGGATGCTTAAATAGACACTTCTACAATGGCAGACCCTTCTACGGCCCCCCAGGTTCTATCGTATCTGTCATATTGGTGAGGGCTGTTCTGTGCTCTCAAGTGCGTTGAGTCATATCGCCCCTGTGACGCGACCACGTCCTATGGCATCGGGACATTAGCTATTTCCAACTGGCACTTTTAACGATTCCAGCACTATGCCGGACCTAGCCGAGTATTCCTATGAAAACCTGGCCGCCCGTCGCCACGATCTCAAACGGCGACGACGGCGACTGTTTTGGCAGCGGCTGTGGCGTCAAACGGCGCTGGTGGGGATTGCCGTTGGCTGTGTCAGCCTGGCGACCTCCGGTCGCTGGCAGCTGCAGTCCGCCGAGCAAATTAACCTCAGTGGCAACCAGCTGCTTTCTGCTGAGGCGGTCCACGGGCTGATGGCCATTGACTACCCCAAATCCTTGCTCAAGGTCCATCCGCTGGATTTGGAAACGTCCCTGATGGCCAAGGGGCCAATTGCCGATGCCATGGTGAGACGTCGGCTGCTGCCACCGGGGCTTAATGTTCGCATTCAAGAACGAATTCCCGTTGCGATCGCGCTGCCCAATCGTGACATGGCCGTTGCGGCCTCGAATGACGAGCCCCAGAGCTTTACCCAAATGGGACTGCTCGACGCCTACGGCTACTGGATGCCCTACAACAGCTTTGCCCAGCTGGGTTCTCAAGAACCTAGACTCAGGGTCCAGGGCATGCGGCCTGCCTATCAAAAAGATTGGCCTACTATCTACCAGGCGTTACAACAATCTCCGGTTACCGTTGCCAAGCTTGACTGGCGAGACCCCACCAATTTGATTCTACAGACAGAACTTGGTGCCGTACATATGGGTTCCTATGGACAAAATTTCTCTAAACAGCTCACTGCACTCGATCGAATGCGAAATTTGAACGTCAAGATGGATATCGCAGAAATTGCCTTCATTGACCTGCGTAATCCCGACAATCCCACCCTAGAAATCTTGCAAGCAACTAAGCCTCCATCTCCCTAAGGAAGCCATCGGTAATATTCTTCTTAGATGGCTAGAGACGCCATAATATGTACATTGTTGGCCCTAGATAGTGATATTTATAACGGGCGTCTTTTGTGGCTCATCCAGGTGATTGATTATCTTTTTTTTGAAGCAGGTTTTTAACTATTCAAATTCTTGAATTAATCAGCCGGTTTAGTTGGTTTTTAAAGCAAGTTCCCGTATAGTTGACTAGAATAAGCGTCTGCTATGTTCGAAATCAAACTTAAAAATTTCTGTAAGGTATTTGAAAAGGGCATTTCGAGCTTTTTTTGCTAGGTTTGGTAACCTACATATTTTGCCATTTACAGAGATTTGCCCTGCCCAGAGAGTAATTACTATATAGTGCTTACTTTGCGGTAGCTGCGTGTGTTCTGCGCCTGATTGGGTTAACAGCTCGCCAATACCTTGTATTACAGTCGCCCTATGTCTAACTCAGCCTCACAAAATTCTCACGGAAACTCGGGCTTGGGTCTCAATATGTCTGATATGAATAATAACCATCGTAATGAACCTGCATTGGGTAATGCAGCTATGGGAAATGATATTGTGCCAGGGAGTATGGCGAGAATTAAGGTCGTCGGTGTCGGTGGTGGTGGCTGCAACGCGGTCAACCGTATGATCGACAGCGGTGTTGCGGGGATCGAATTTTGGACCCTTAACACCGATGCCCAGGCCCTGACTCGGGCGAGTAACTCTAACCCGCTGCAGCTGGGACAAAAGCTAACCCGAGGGTTGGGAGCTGGGGGCAATCCGGCCATTGGCCAAAAGGCCGCTGAAGAGTCTCGCGATGAAATTTCCAGCGCGATTGAAGGGGCCGATTTAGTCTTTATTACGGCGGGTATGGGGGGTGGTACCGGTACCGGCGCGGCTCCGGTGGTCGCAGAGGCGGCCAAGGAAGCGGGGGCACTCACCGTCGGTGTGGTGACCCGTCCTTTTACCTTTGAAGGACGTCGCCGCACTTCCCAGGCAGAAGAAGGGATTATGGCGCTCCAAGAATGTGTCGATACGCTTATTATCATCCCCAATGACAAGCTGCTGTCGGTAATTTCAGAACAAACGCCGGTTCAAGAAGCGTTTCGGTTCGCCGACGATATCCTACGCCAGGGTGTTCAGGGTATTTCGGATATTATCACCATCCCTGGGTTGGTCAATGTCGACTTTGCCGATGTGCGGGCGGTGATGGCTGATGCTGGTTCGGCGCTGATGGGCATTGGCGTTGGCTCCGGCAAGTCCCGTGCCCGTGAGGCGGCCATTGCGGCCATTTCATCACCGCTGTTGGAAACCTCTATTGATGGGGCCTCAGGAGCCGTGCTCAACATTACAGGCGGTAATGATATGACTCTGCATGAGGTCAATGCTGCCGCCGAGATTATCTATGAAGCGGTGGATCCTAACGCCAACATCATTTTTGGTGCCGTCATTGATGAGCGGATGCAGGGAGAAATTCGGATCACGGTGATTGCCACCGGCTTTAATGCGGAGTTTAGCAATGCGGTCGCTCCCCCCGCATCGCGGATCGCACCGCTAAAACGTCCGTCGTCTATTGGCTCCACTTCGTCTGATTTGCTATCGTCATCGCCTGGCAATCAGCCCAGTATTTCCCCCAATCTCGATATTCCAGATTTTTTGCAAAGACGGCGACAGTCACGGTAGGGATTGGCTTTCTATGGCTTATGTTCCACCCGTGGCGATGACCATTGCCGGGTCCGATAGCGGCGGTGGTGCCGGCATTCAGGCCGATCTGCGTACGTTTTCCTTCCATGCGGTCCATGGCACTAGCGCCCTGACCTGTATTACCGCCCAAAATACCGTTGGGGTATCGCGGGTTGATGCCCTCCCACCAGAGTCGGTGGTGGCCCAAATCGAGACCGTGATTGGTGATATTGCCATTCAGTCTCTAAAGACGGGAATGCTGCTCAATCAGCCTATTATTGAGGCGGTGGTGGCCTGTTTGGGGAAGTTAGCTGGGATTAGCTGTGTGATCGATCCGGTGATGGTGTCCCGCACGGGGGCACAGCTGATTGATGA
>ERZ1740070.684-NODE-684-length-22628-cov-5.826474_pt1 | contig 22628 bp, 19 predicted proteins | sample MGYA00581734_ERZ1740070 | MGnify/ENA primary metagenome ERZ1740070 (study PRJEB43018, sample SAMN04849744) | marine metagenome | isolation source: floating plastic debris | place: Pacific Ocean | collected 2008-09-01 | study: EMG produced TPA metagenomics assembly...
CAGAGATGGGCGTGCTACCGGGCGCACTGGGTCGCAATCGGGATTTGCACTTTGTGTGCGAGCGCAGCCCTATGAGCGTAGAACGCGCCGACCTCCCTTGGACCCAGGGCTATAGCAAGGGCCAAGTCATCACCCTGCCTATCGCCCACGGTGAAGGTTGCTACTTTGCCGAGCCAGACACCATCAAATCACTAGAAGATAACCATCAAATCCTCTTCCGTTACTGCGATGCGAATGGACAGGCCACCGAAGCGGCTAACCCTAACGGCTCACTTAACAACATTGCAGGCATCTGCAATGCGAAGGGTAACGTGCTGGGCATGATGCCTCACCCTGAGCGTGCGTCGGATAAAGCGATTGGCAGCACGGATGGACTAGCTCTATTTGAAGGACTGCTACAAGTTGCTTTAGTTCATGCACAATAAGACAGGCCCGAAAAAAGTTAGGTACTCTTAATCTCAAAGCAACCGTTTCAATCATGAAAGTTAGCTCGGTCAAACTCAAATACTTCAAGAGATTTCGAGACTTGCCTGACCTTGACTTCACAGATTCAGAAACAGGCTTAGCCAAAGACCTTATTGTGTTAGTTGGAATGAATGGTGCTGGAAAAACCAGCATTCTACAGTCAATCGCCGCGACATTGGGAATGGCGACTGGACGACTGCAAAACCTAACAGAGTTAGAGTGGGCCGGATTTAACTACGAGCTGATAGGACAAAACTGGGGAAGATTTGAGCCAGAAATCAGCATGCAAATGCAGTTCTCTGAACCAGAGCTTCAGTCCATTCAAGAATTTTGGCAGAAATTAAACGGGCCAAGTCGCAATTGGCAACTTCCCGCTCAAGAAAACTTAGTCACGCTACAGTGGCGCAATAAACAAGTTCAGGCAGATACAGCAGCCGAGCTATTTCAGTTCAGAGGACGGGAGTATGCAAAACAGCTGCTCAAAACAGAAGGGTTTCAAGTCTTTCAACGAGTGGGTACGGTCCTTTGGTATACCGAGCAAAGAACATCTACTAGCCTAACGACCGAGGAATACACTCGAACGGTAGAGATTACGGACAATGTCCTGCGCGATCGCCTCTCAAAATGGCGACAGTTCCATCAGGATATTGAGAATGGCAGAATCCGCCAGTTGCGTCCCGGGCAGAAGGATCTTTACGCTGAGATAGAGAAAGCCTACAGAGCAGTCTTTCCCCATCGTCAGTTCGAAGGGCCCGTTCCTAGAGAGGGAATAGATGATATCCTCAGCGAGCCTTGGTTTTACCTATACGACGGCAAGAATCAGTACGAAATTTCTGAAATGTCTGGAGGAGAGCGAGCTATATTCCCAATGCTGATGGACTTCGCCAGCTGGAATATATATAATTCAGTGATTTTGATCGACGAAATTGAACTACATTTACATCCGCCGATGCAACAAGCCTTACTCAGAGCTCTACCTAAGCTAGGCGGCAATAACCAATTCATCATTACAACTCACTCTGACTACATAGAAGAACTTGTGCCTGAAGCGCACATTATCCGAGTGGGTGTGTAGCTATGAGCGTTGTGAGTGGCAGAAAAGTTGTTTTCTGTGAAGGAAAGCGAGCGAGCTTAGACTATCAGTTGCTCAATGGAGTCATAGCCGAAGGTACAGGCGATGAAGTAACTATTGTTCCTTCTGGTAGCAAGTTTACATTTTCAGTCTTTGCGCAAGGCTATTTCTCACCTAATGATGTTGCCGATCAGCGATATCTTGTTTTTAGAGATCGAGACTTTGATCTCAACCCCACGTCCGAGGTGAAACTACTTCCTCTCCGTCCTGAACTAAGCAGCAATAGTGTTTTTTTAACTCACCGCGCCTGTGTAGAAAACTACTTGCTTGCTCCTATGCTAATTCATGCGTACTGGCAGGAAAAATGCAAGGAGAAGCGAGAAAACCCGGTATCTAGATGGGGCCATAAGGCCTCTCCGGGTGTAGAACAACTCAATCAGTGGATTGAGTCTAGCGCTAATGAATTGAAACACTATCAAGCGGTACGTTGGGCCTTAGGTGACTTGATCCAAGCAAGCAGTAGCCGACAGCAGTTGAAAACGACTTGGACTGGCGGCAGCGGAAAATTGCCTAGAATGTTGGATTCAATATCTTGTAGAAACGAAGCTGCTGTAATGGTTGATAGCTTCAGGCAAGCTGTCTCTACCGTCACACTGGAATCCTTTAACGAAAGTCTTGAAAAATATGAAACGCTCTTTGCCCAAGAGCGTTTTTGGACAGAGAGACAGTATCTCATTTGGTTTCACGGAAAAGACTTACAGAAAGAAATGCAAAAACAGGAACCCAGCTACATCTCGCTAGCGAATTACTTCATGTGGGCTGCTAATGAGATAGATATTACTCAGCACTCAGACCTGATAGAGCTAAGGGAAAGAATAAAGCAGCTGTAGCTGAGAAACAGGGAAATCTTTAGTTCACCTGCAGGCGGCGTGTTACCACCGTTAGCCCGTCTTCACGAACGAGTAGTGCCGACACCCAGCGGCTATCGGGTGATGGCGGGGCTTCCCCAATTTTGAACAGGCCGCCTGCAGACAGCAGCTCTAGCTCTATGGGGCGACCGGTGAAAAAGTCTGTGGCGGTGGTGCCTTCTTCTACTGCTGCGCCCAGTAGGTAGCGGTTGCCCAGGGGCTCGACTACGATGGCGTCGAAGTCGTACTGCTCGCCAGGATTGACCTGCTCAGCCAAAATTACTGACACCGTGGGCGGCTGTTCGCCAGTGCTCACTTGATTGCGTTCGGAGAGGGTGGCTTGAGAGACGATTTTGCCGTCTTTAAAGGTTTGCCGTGAGCGAATGACTGATTCGAGCACCATGGGCTGGCCGTTTACCCGCTGAGTGCCGTCGATGTAGGTGACTGTTTCAGCGATGAATCCACCAGAAGTCGGCTCCCAGGATTGAAGTTCTACCCGGTAGGTAAGGCTGTCGTAGCGGCTCCACAGTGTCGTGAGTGCGGCTTCTAGGGTTTCGTAGGTAAAGCCGTCTTCGTTGGTAAAGGTGGGGCTGTAGCCCGCCATGGCGGCGGCGACGTCGCCAGTGGACGCGGCGGTTTCTATGTTGGCGATCGCAGCTGTTAAGTCCGCAGGTGCCGTTTCAGGCGAAGCTGCTTTTACACTGAGCGTACTACTGAGTCCACCGCCAAAGCTGAGGGCCAATCCGCAGAGCGCCGCAGAAGCGAACTTTTGTACTCTGGGGCTGGTTTGTAGCCAGTTTTGTAGCCAAGGTTGGCGATGGAACATAGGGTTTTACGTCCTTTTTAGTGGAGTAGCGTGAGTGACAGCTTTTCAGTGTGTGGGCGAGTTGCAGATAGTAAAACTGATTTTGTGCCCGATTTTGCCCCTGATTTATTAGGGGTGTTTCCCATGATAAATCAAGAGCGTTTATTGCAATTCGTTGGCAGATAGTAGCTTAAACCAAGGTAACCTGAAACTTGTATAAATACGGCACTTGCACACCTCCATCAATATTTCAAAGGAGCAGTTTATCTACTATGGCTATGGCTGAGCGTTTACCGTCACCGTCAGTATCACCACTAGAGAGTGCTACTAAGGCAAAGCTCCTCGTTGCCGCGAGTGGTACAGGTGGGCACTTGTTTCCTGCGATCGCAACCGCACAGCAGCTACAAAACGACTACGCCATCGAATGGCTCGGTGTTCCTGACCGCTTAGAAACCGAGCTTGTGCCAGAATCTTATCCTCTTCATACGGTAAAGATGGGCGGCGTTCAGGGTGGTTTTGGCCTAAGTACGCTTAAGCTCGCTGCCAAATTCGCCAAATCCACTGCTCAAGTGCGCCGTTTGCTTAAACGAGGCAATTTTCAGGGTGTGTTTACGACAGGTGGATATATTGCGGCCCCGGCTATTATTGCGGCGCGATCACTCGGTTTGCCGGCTATTTTGCATGAGTCGAATGCGCTGCCGGGGAAGGTGACTCGCTGGCTGAGTCCTTGGTGTACGACGGTGGCGCTAGGCTTTCCTGAAGCCGTGCAGCATTTGCCAAAGGCAGAGACGGTGGTGGTGGGGACGCCTGTGCGATCGCAATTTCTCCAGGCCACAGAGAATGCAATCGGCCTCACCGACATCGAGATTCCCTCAGATGTGCCACTCATCGTTGTCGTGGGTGGTAGCCAAGGCGCAGTCGCCGTTAACCAAATGGTCCGCGCCGCCGCGCCGCGATGGCTAGAGGCGGGTAAATGGATCGTTCACATTACCGGCACCAATGATCCTGACGCCGATAGCTTCAGCCATCCTCACTACATTCATCGACCTTTTTATAGCGACATGGCGGCGCTCTTTTCGAGGGCAGATTTGGCTGTGAGCAGAGCCGGTGCTGGCACTTTGATCGAGCTGGCTATTACCGGTACCCCATCTATCCTTATTCCCTATCCCTTTGCGGCTGAAGACCACCAAACCTACAATGCCAGAGCCTTTGATGATGCGGGCGCGGGGCAGATGCATCCGCAATCTGAACTCTCTGGTGAAATTTTAGAAACCCTGGTCTCCTATCTATTTAGCGACCCACAAAAACTGTCGGCAATGTCGGTCGCGGCAAGACGACTCTCCACCACAGACAGCGCCGCTAAAATGGCTGATTTGATTGGTCTACAAGTCAGTTAAAAAGAACATCGCTGACGAGCCGATTCAGATTTTTGGGCTAGCGATGACGTTTCGCCGATTAGGGGCTCACGGTAGAGCCTTTCAAACTCACGATTAAAGTGTGCCGCGACTGTTGGATTTTGGATCACCAGCAGGGTTTCGTCATTGTTGGTATTGGCCGCGTGGCTCCAGTTTTGTGACCCTACGATTACGGTTTGTTCGTCAATGACTGCGAACTTGTGGTGCAGCTTGTCACCGATGGGTAGCTTGGGCATTCCTACCGATTCAATCGGCTGGCTCCAGAGGTTGTTGCCGTCTTCTACATTGCAGCGCTGATCGGCAATGGCCACACCTAGCATGTCGAGCGCCTCGCTGTAGCTGCGGTAGGCAAATCCAGGATCTATCAGCGCTCTGATTTCTGTTCCTTGCTGAGACTGACGCTGTAATTGATCTGCAATTGGCTGTTCAGAGAACACAAACAGTGCGAGGTCTATCTGACGGGTTGATTGTTGGAGCGTTCGGCCAATCAGACCATTTACGCTTTGCTCCCAAGGCATACTGGGTGACACAGGCGAGAATTGTAGGGTTACTGTGCTGGTTGGGAGGGTAAGCGATTGGGCTGGGAGCGGTGACTTTTGGAGCCCAAACTGACTGTCTGACTGTGCGCCGGGGCCGTCGCCCCACATGCGGTTGAATTCTTGTAAGAATGACTGTGCGATCGCCTCATTATCAATCTTCAACAGCACATTGGCATTACCTCGACTCTGTGCGGTATCTGCATCACCGTGAATGCCTGAATACGTGAAATTGGCCGAACCCGGCACTACCTGCCGACCGTCAATCACCACAAACTTGTGATGCATTAGTCCGCTGCCCTTAGAGCCGTCGGCAGTATCGTCAATTCGAGCGATTTTCGCTTGGTCCAGGTGTTGCAATGCTTTTACCTGTGAAGCGTCGGCATAGTCATTCTCTAAAACGAGACGCACCTGCACGCCTCGCTGTTGGCTACTCACCAGGGCTTCGGTGATGCCAAGTAAGTTCAGCTCTTGGATGGCGATATCTACTGTGGCAGTTGCCTGCGCGATACTGTCGATGACTACCCGCTCAAGGTTGTCTCCATAGCGAGTGATTTGTCGATAGGGTTCGGTGTATACGTTCGCTTCCGATTGATTGAAAAACGCTTGAATTGTTGGATCTTGAGGGAGCGGTGGCACAAGCGGTTTCAAACTTACTTGGGAAGAACTATTGTGAACTCGCCATAGTCCACTGCCCAACATGAGCAGTAGGCCCAGAGAGCAGGGCGCGAGCCAGCGACGATGAGAAGCGGAAAAACTCACAGTGTTAGAGGCGAAAATCTGCCAAAAGCCTTCGTAAAGACTTCGGTGAGGAAGACTTTGCAAAGTTCTATCAAGTTTAGTTATCCCGCTTGATGAGAAGCGTCACCTTGCGAAGCGTCAACGCAGGCTAGCAAAGCTTTGGCAAAACCGTATAATCAGGGGATGATTTGTCAGTTGACGCCCTTATGCTCTCGCCCGAACAGTTTTTGATCGCGACCGGATACTTTGCCATTGGCACCCTACTCTTTGGGGCGATGACGGCGCTGTCATTTGTTTTGATATGGGGTATCCGCTTTCGCCTCGTCGGCGCGACGGGTTTTAAGGTGGTTCTTACCGCTGGTATGTTTGGTCTGAGCTTTGAGCCATTGACGCAAACCAGTATTCCAGGCGCTATTCCTTACACCACTGTGTTTGACTCTGGCGCGTCACAAATTGTGATTGCGGTGCCGAATGAAATTACTCGAACTGAGCTAGAAGCCACGCTACAGCAGGCCGCGAGTAACTTGCTCAAGCCCAGTCGGATTGGAGGCATGGGGCAGGCGGTGCCTACGATTCGCGCGAGGGCGATCGCACATACCAATGGCACCTCCGAACTGCTATATGTTGGCAAAGTCACCCCTAGCCAGAACAAAAGCAAAGAAGCTACCGTCGAAGAAAAAGCTCCTGTTGTAGAAATTTATGCCGATCAATTAGCTAAAGCCAACAGCGCCGCAGGCTAATCGCTAATTCCAATAAATTCAATGGTAGATTCCGGTGTGTAACCTAGGGATAGCCGTTCTCCCCACAGCAGCGAGTACCTGCGTCATAATCTACCTCATACACTCGCCCGTTGTGCCTCCTTCTATTTAGTTAAGACATTTAGCAAGACACTTATCAGGAGATGTTCTTATGGCCGTATCGACCTTTCCGATTTTGAATATTGCGCCCGCTCAGGTTGTTCGGGGAAACACTGTGCTGGCGACCAGTGGCAGGCTGTTTGCTCGCCTAGGTCAAAGGCCACTGCTGATTGGCGGCGATCGCACCCTAAAAAAATCCCTTCCCTTCTTCAAAAGCGCACTAGATTCTCTTGACACCGCTACCGCCACATATCAAAAGGACTGCAGCGAGCCTGCTCTAGCCGCCCTCCACAAAGCCGCTGAAAAACACCAGGCTGACTGCATCATTGGTATTGGCGGCGGCAAAGCTCTCGATACTGCCAAGCTCATCGCTCATCAGAGACAGCTCCCTATTGCCACAGTGCCAACTTCTGCCGCTACCTGCGCCGGCTGGACGGCTCTGTCAAATGTGTATTCTCCTGAGGGCGCTTTCCTTTACGACGTTGGGCTGACGCAGTGCCCTGAAATGATTGTGCTCGACTACGACTTGGTCGCGACTGCGCCGCAGCGGACTTTGGTCGCTGGCATTGGAGATGCGATCGCCAAATGGTATGAAGCTTCTGTCAGCAGCGGTCACTCCGCGCATACTCTCGTTATCGGTGCGGTGCAGCAGGCCAGAGTCCTCCGCGATATTCTTTTTCAAAAGTCTGTGAGTGCCCTGCAAAACCCTGGTAGTGATGACTGGAAAGAAGTGGTTGATGCTGCCGTCCTGATGGCGGGTGTGATTGGAGGCATGGGCGGCGCTCAGTGCCGTACTGTCGCAGCGCACGCGGTGCACAACGGCCTGACTCATGTTGCCGCTCATGGCACCCTGCACGGCGAAAAAGTGGCGTACGGCATTTTGGTGCAGCTTCGCCTAGAAGAAATGGGACCAGGCAATGCGCTGGCGACTACGGCTCGGCAGCAGCTGTTGCAGTTTTATAGGGAGCTAGGATTACCCACTTCCCTCGCTGATATGGGAATGGATCAACTGACCGTCGCGCAGTTGCAGCAGGCGGCGACTATTGCCTGCCGTGAAGGCTCAGATATTCACCATCTGCCGTTTCCTGTGCAGCCGGACCAAGTGATGGCGGCGATGGTTTCTACGACGGCAGCGACGAGTCGAAGCCAGGTGCCAGCGGCGCGGCAGCTTGCACCTGCGATCGCGCAGAAGCAAGCCGTCAAATAATCCAATTTGGCGATGGATGAATGAGCCTGCAAACCCGTTTAATTCTAAACACTAGCCGCCGCTGTCAGTGACTCCGTCGTCATAGGCTCACCCAAAGACTGAGCCTTCGTCGATAGCAGCGTTTCTAGGTGCGATCGCAATCTCTCCCCTTGCTTTGGATCCGCAATATAAATCTGTCCACCTTGCTTTCTAAACAGCGGCAGCTCAGAAAGGGCCTTGTAGGTCTCGATATCTGACGATTGCGCGCTGATAAGCGGTCTGTCTCCGGAGGTCGGTACCAACCCTGGTGGTAGATGCCCTTCAATCAAGGCCAACACATGTGCCTGGCAGGCTTGGGCATTGATGCCCCGCTGCTCTAGCAGGTGCAAAATGCCGCCCGCCGGTAGAGGCTGCTCGGGCAAAATGCGTAGCAGCTCTAGCAGGAGGAAGTAGTCGTTGTACTGGTGGCGGTTGCTGTCTAGCACTTTGGGATATTGGCACAGGTTGGCCAGGCCATAGGCCACACGGCTACAGCTGTTGGAATATTCGCCGCTGTAGGTGTCTTGGATGATGGTGGCATTGGGGAACTTCTGGCGCAGCCAGCGGGCGATCGCACCCAAAGACGCTGATCCTCCGGTACACACCACCTGCTTTATATTTTGCGCGGCTAAGTCCTTTTTGCTGAGCAGTGCATTTACCTGGCGATTGACGCGCTGAATGTAGGGTAGAAAGACTTTTGTTTCGAGGTCTTGGCGGGTGACGATCCAGGTGCTGTTGCCCAGCTCTACTTCTACTTCTTCCTCTTCCTGAAGCGCTACTTTTAGCTCACGCGCGGCCAGTACTACCTCACGGCCCAGTGGCGAATTGTTCAGCCGCTGCCGTAGTCGGTGACGCACCACCCGGTCAGCTTCACCAGGCTGAGGTAGGGGAATCTCATCGAGCCCTAAGCTAGCCCAGTTGCCAGTGCCCGCGCTGTCTTGAGGTTCGTCATCAGTTCCCTGCGTCTGCAAAGGCAAGTGCAGCAGCTGGCAAATAATATCTTGATCGATGCCGTCGCCCGCGTAGGTGTAGCCGCGCATTGCAAAGTCTTGATAGCTTAGCTGCTCTAGCTCATCGGGCAAATTGGCGACTGCTGTTTCGGTGAGTACGGCCCCGGCGCTGATGACGACTGTGCCGCCCGACCAGTTGCAGTTATAAAGGCCTGGCTGCTGATTTTCGGGGATGTCGTTGGCGACTTTGGGCGCGGGCAGAGCAGAGAGTAACGCTGCGATCGCTTCTTCTACAAAAAACACCTGTTCAGGCGATGACACCAGCCCCGCAGATAGCACCGCTTCGCGCAGATTAAAGCTGTAGGTATCTGGCCAGTTGGTTGGGTAGCCCACAACGACGCCCTTAAGATCGGCCAGTGCCCGGCGCAGTGCGTTGCGAGTAATCCCCACTGCCTGGCAGCTCATCTGCTCTGAGTTCAGCGTCTTTAAAAGGTCAACAATAGATGACTGTAAGCTTGTGAGCGGCAGCGCCACATGGTCGGCCCACTGCATCCAGGGGGCATTCGCTGCATTATCTGGAATGCCCGCTTTTACCATGAGCTTAAGGTTGCGCAGCAGCGGTGCCGACTGCTGCAGCGCCACTGGCCCGACCTGTCCGAGCTGATAGCCATCAGATGGCTGAGCCCGTAGCTGTACGACTGTTGGCAACCGGAATCGGTTGGCTTCGCTATCACCTTCTACATTCCAGCACAACGGATATACCTGCTCGCCACGCTGGTTGATGAGCACCGCCGATAGGCCCGTTGCTCCAAAATCAATGCCTAAGAACCAGTCAGCAGGTTCACCACCGGTCGGGTCGTCATCGCCTTCATCGTTCGTAGGCCCCTGATTATAAGGGGCATCAGATATATCGACAGGCGCATCCGCTTGGTCGGCTGGCGTTGCTACAGCCTGATCGACAGGTTCACTCTCAACAGAACTCGTGGCAGCTGCTTGGGAGAGCCCGCCTGCTGCTACAGCTGCCGCGCCTACAGCGCCTGCTATGCCAGCAGCGTTTGGCAATTCTGGAATGGGCGCGACATCGCCTTCAGTCGGTGATCTCTCGGGGGCCGGTTCGGTTGCTGGCGTGTCAGCTGTCGGTGATGCCGTTTGGAAGAAGTCCAAATCATCGTCAAAATCTACGGGAGGTAGCTCTGTTACCGTTTTGTTTTCTACCGTGTTCGCTGGCAGCTCAGTGTTAGCTGCGTCGTCATTAATCAGGTCTTCTAGATCATCAAATGTAGAGCTGTCTTCTGTAGAACTGTCTTCTGTAGAGCTGTCTTCTGTAGAACTGTCTTCCGATCTGACCTCTGTATTCCCTTCGCTCTCTAGCTCTGTGAGCGATGCTTCTAGCGCCTCAGTCGGTGGAAACTGAGTGATGTCTGTCGTCGGTTGTGTGGAGATAGCAGCCGCAATAGGTATTTCATCTGGTTGGGGAGCATCTGGTGGAAACTGCGGCGCTGTTGAAGCTGATTGATCTGAAGTCGGCTCTGAAACCGATTGAGCTGTCTCTGAAACTGGGGTTTGCTCTGAATCGCGAGCAGTTGATGGATCTACATCACTATCGGGCAGGTCAGGAATAGAAGCAGATTCTGGGGGTGTTGCTGCGTCACCAAGGACTGATAACGGTGGCAAATCAGCATCGAAAACCACAGACTCTTCTAGGTCGGAAGTAAGCTCATCCAAATCACCATCAACCGTTTCTATTGCTGTGCGCTCAGCTTCCTCATTGGCCGCTGCGATGACGGCTATCAAGTCGTCTGCAAGGACGGCGTCAATGTCCTCGTCTGCCATCAGGTTAGAGGTGACGGTTTGGTCTTGGGGCTGCTTGCTATCCTGTTCGTCGCTAGGCAACTCAGCAAGCGGATCATCCTCTGGCGGGTCAGGGACAAATGCTGATTCAAGCTTTTCCTCGTTAGTATCTCCAGCGGTATCTTCTGGTGTTTCGTCGGCCTCCGGTTCAGATGCGACGCTGGGCTCGCCGCGAGTAGCTGTCTCGGCATCAGAAGATTCAGCACTAGAAGATTCAGCATTAGAAGATTCAGCCGTATCGCTATCCTCATCGATATCGCTGTCGTTGAAGCTTAAGTCTGGCAGTATGGCAGATAGTGTGGGTTCTGGGGCGACATTTTCATCGGCATCGCCACGGGTATCGTTTTCAACACTTACATCAGCATTTGCGTCAGCATTTGCCTCAATATCTGCATTTTGCGCAACAATCTCAGAATCTACAACTAAGTCGTCAAAGGTTAGGTCTGCAAGGAAAGCGGCATTGGCGGTCGGTGTTACCTTTTCTTCGATGTCTAAATCGACCTCCTGCGCGGCAACCTGCGCATCGGCAACCGCTGAATCGATCATCAGGTCATCTCTAGAGAGTGACGGATCGTCTTCTGTGCGGTCGATATCTAGCTTTAGCAAATCCAAATCAATGGTGCCGTCTTCGCGAATGAAGTCTTCGGCGGAGCTATCGATTGCATCGTCGGTGCCTTCTGCAATTAGCTGCTCTGCAAGCTGTGCTGTGTTGTCTACAGGTGCCTCTGGAAATACTGCTGGGACGACAGAAGGTGCTTCTGGCACTACTTCTGGGGTCGCAGGGGGTGTTGTGTCTGCATTTGTCTGTGTCTGAGAACTGTCAGATGGGGAAACAGCTGCTGACCTTATCTGCTCTGCGACTACAACATCAGCTGCCGTGTTGCTGGTCGCTGGCAAAATTTCAGCTGGCAAAATTTCATTAAGCGAGGAGACCGTATCGGCGGTGGGTTCAACAGAGAAATCGGTCGCGTCCGCTAGAGTATTGACTGAGCCTGGGTAAAACGCGGGTTCGGGGGGCGTCGTTTGACCGAGCTGCTGGGTGAGATGGTCGACAAGCGATCGCACAATCACTTCGCCCTGCCGACCTAGGCTGTGCATGTTGTCGATGCCTTCGTTCAGCGAAATTTGGTAGCTGTCAATGTTGGTTTGCAGCGTTTCAAACATGCGCTGCAAAGTGGAGTCGATATTGGCCAGCAGCTGGTCAGAACGCGACTGAAGCTGGCGCATTTCCTCTATTTGCTCTGTGGATTGACCGGTGGGCTTTAGCTCCAAAATTTCGATTTCTGTCGCCGCTGTGAGCTTGGCCATTGTTGCCGAATGCTCAGTCTCTAGCTGGCTAAGCGTATCGGTTACCTGCACCGACAAGTTTTCTTGAATCCGCGCCATCAGCACCTGTAAAAACTGATTGAGCTGATCTTCGTCAATTGCCTGAGACCCGCTCTGAGAGGTGGCCTCGGAGGCTACAACGGGCATACTTTCTGCTTGAATGCGGGCTAGCTGTGCCTCTTGTGTGTCCAGCTTGGCCTGATTGCGCTGCTCGGCGAGGGTTTTCACCTCTGCATTGAGGCGATCGCGTTCCTCACGCAGGCTGTCCATTTCCAAGCGCAGCGGCTCTAGCGCGCTTGACTTCAAAAACTTCATTTCGGTCAGCAGTGCTTGCAGCACATTGTCGGCTGACGCATTGGACGCAGGCGCACTGACCACTGGCGTTGCAGGCTGAGCCGCGATTTGGCCCGTACTTGGGTCTACTGGCCCCCAGCCCCCCGGCGCGTCAAACGACTGCTGCAAAGACATCAGATAGGCCTGCGCTCTGGCTAAGGCTTCGCGCTGTGGTTCAGTGTCACTGGTCTTGACCCAGGGCGTTTTTGGCCGCTCTTTGCCGAGTGCCCGCTCAATGTCAGCGATGAGTGATTGAATCTGATCCTTTTGGGAAGTCGCCATGGATGCCTACAGTGAGTCAAAAATGAATGAGTCAAAAATGATGATTGTGTGGCCTGCGTTTTGTGGCCTGCGTTTCGTTTTGAGTGCCTTACTTTGTTCTAACGCTCTATTTCTAATGCCCTAGCTCTATTTCTAATGCCCTATAAGTAATGCTTTACGGGGTCAGGATGCAGATGACATCCTACAAAATATCAACGATATTCGCACATCGCACTTTGTCTCTGTACCCATAACCACCGCAAAACTAACACCCTCATACTTCTATACTATTTATTGCAGTCGGGGTAAGTCGGGCCGCACAGCGCAAAAGTAGACAAAAGCAAGTGCACAAAGTTTAAGCTAGCAGCGTGAAAATGCACAGCCCAAACCAAGTAATTTTGTGACGAAACCTACTAGATATGCTAAGAAACCCTTAGCACTGGGCTGTGGTAAGCGTGGCTCTTGGCCAAATTGCTAGGCGGTCGAGTCCGTATAGGTGCATCAGTTAAGTACGTTAGAGTAATGACGCACCGAACTCTCCAAAAGAGGCCAATCAAAGTAGTGCTGCCGACATTTGGGTGCTAAAGTTAGCGTGCTCTGTAGCTACGTTTGCCCTCTTCTTGCCGATGACAGCGACTTTGATGGTGGCAGCGACACAAAGACAGCAAAGACCGTAGAAAATATCGTCCGGTAATCACTCCAGCATTTACTTGTTGCCAATGGAAGCACGCTCACTCGATACGAACGAACTCATCCGGATGACTCCGTTTTTTGCGGAGCTGAGCCCAGAGGCTGCCAAGCAAGCCGCTGCTCAGGTTGTAACGCGCCGCCATCCTGCGAATCAGGTGATTTTGCTAGAAAATGACTGGGGCAACTCGGTGTATTTCATCTTGGAAGGCTGGGTCAAAATTCGCACCTACAACCTGGATGGCAAAGAGGTCACGCTCAATATTTTAGGGAAGGGTGAAATCTTCGGGGAGATGTCTTCGCTAGAAGAGATTCCGCGCTCTACAGATGTGATTACGCTTGTACCGACTATTATTGGCAACATGCCAGCTCAGCACTTTGTAAAGCTGCTAAACACTGAGCCGTTGGCGGGGCTGTACTTAGCGAGGCTTATGGCTAAGCGGCTGCGTCAGGTCAACCGCAGGCTCCGATTGCGTGAGTCGGACAGTCAGTCACGGGTGGCCGATATTTTGCTGTTTTTGGCAGATGGTCAGGGTAAGGCCGCAGGCCAGGGGATGGAGATTCCTAACTTGCCCCATCGCGAGCTGAGCGGACTGAGTGGCCTAGCGAGAGAAACGGTCACGAGGGTGCTGAGCAAGCTGGAAAAGAAGGGTTTGATTGCACGCGATCGCGACATCCTCAAAATCATTGACGTAGAAGCCTTGGAAAACCTGCTGGTATAGCAGTTCCTCGCCCATGACCCCACCTTCTTCTCCCGCTCCAGGTAAGCCGCCAGCCGAAGACGACGCGCCCTGGATTTCTGACGATCTTATTCCTGACTCGCTAGAACCCGGCGAACTGTCGCCCACCATCGCTCGCCCTGATGCAGATAGCAGCCAGCTGCCCAAGCAGCACTCTGCCGAGCTGTTTCCTGTCCCACCGGCTGGCGAGCTAGCAGCTCAGCCGTCGGTTGAGGCCTCTGCCACGCAGTCGTCGACTGCCGATAGCAGCCAGGCTCACCGCTCAGCTGTTGGACCTTTGCCGCTGGTTGAAACTGCATTTTTGGCCAGTGCGGCCAGCCTGATGTGGCTAATCAATACCTACTTTCCGCCAGGCCCTTTGCTGCGCATTTTGTTTCCGCTGCCGATTGCTTTGGTGTACCTACGCTGGGATGTACGGGCGGCGTGGATGGCGGCGACGGTGTCGGGGCTTTTGCTGACGATTTTGCTAGGGCCGACGCGCAGCATCTTTTTTGTGATGCCCTATGGGCTGTTAGGCGTACAGCTGGGCTGCCTGTGGCGAAGAAAAGCCGGCTGGGGCGTTTCTATTTTGACCGGGGGGCTGCTGGTGGCGCTCGGCTCGTTTTTTCGCATTTGGCTGCTGTCTTTGCTTGCAGGTGAAGATTTGTGGGGCTACTCCATTGCGCAGATTACGCAGCTGCTGAACTGGGTTATCCGCGTGCTGACGAACTGGGGGTGGATTAGCCTGGGGGCTTTTGGTCAGCCAGGGCTGGGTGTCGTTTCTATTGCGGCTGTCGCGATGGTGGTGTTTGCCAGTGTGGTGTACTTATTTACGGTGCATTTGGCTGCATGGCTGGTGCTAGATCGATTGGGTGTGGCGATGCCGGAGCCGCCAGGCTGGGTCCAGGTGCTGATTGAGGAATGATTGCCATCTGCGCAGACGGAGCCGCTGGTGAGGGCACCGCCTGGCTGGCGGAATATCGAGGACGGCGACCGACCTTTGCTTGCGTATTGAGTTTTACTGAAACGGGGCTGATTCCTCGTATCTCTGCGGCAGGTAAAACCGTCGAGAACAGGCGCTACACAGCCGCTGCAGATGGTGAATTCTTGGTGGCTAAACAAGGCAGGAATTCTCGAACTCGGCAACTGCCTCCTCTACAGGCAGGTATTTCACCGGCTGTGATTAGCCGGGCTGTACTCCAGTCGCTTTCTATTCCTATTCATCTGCTGAGTACAGGGCTGCATACTGCGCTAAACGTTCCTCATATTGCCCTGCCCTCTGTACAGGCAGAGTCTTTGGAAACAGGCTGTGCGATGTCTTTGGCTCAAGCGCAGGCGCTTTTTTCAGCAGGTCAAACTTGGGGTACGCGTTTGGCTTCGGCCAGCACCTATCTGATTATCGGAGAATGCGTTGTCGGGGGAACTACGACGGCCCAGGCAGTGCTGACGGCGCTAGGCTATGAGGCTGCTGGGCTCATGAGCAGCAGTCATGTAACCGGAAATCATGATCAAAAGCAGAGATTGGTTAATCAGGGGATAGCTGCGTTGCGATGTAGACGCAGGTGTTCCCAGGGGAGCACGACTAAGCCAAAAGCTCTAGATCTCTGTGCTAAAGATGTTGCAGCGGCTGTGGGAGACCCTATGCAGCTGGTGGTGGCGGGAATGCTGCTGGCGGCGAGTCAAACGGGTGGCGTGCTGCTGGCTGGTGGGGCTCAGATGCTGGCGGTGTATGCGCTGGCAAAGGCGATCGCACAGCAAGAATCCATGTCATGGCAATCCCAGCGAGTCGTGGTGGGGACCACTCGCTGGGTAATAGAAGATTGCCACGCGGATACTGTTCGGATCGCACAGCAAATAAAAGTGCCCTACCTCGCTAGCCAAATCCACTTCGGCCAATCGCCCTACGTGCAGCTACGTGCCTACGAGCAGGGATTTGTCAAAGAAGGGGTCGGGGCAGGCGGATGTGCGATCGCAGCGCATTTGTACAAGGGTTGGACGCGATCGCAATTGCGTCACGCCGTGGAAGCACAATTGCGTCATGCCTTTTGACTAATCGGCGAATTAATAAGCGCGATACGCCATAATTTGCTCTTCCAACGCGGCAATCCGGTTGTAGGCCGCAGTGAGCTGCGCGGTGAGCCGCTGAATCTGAATCTCTGGCGATAGCTTGCGCGCAGTGCTCGACTTGTCTCCTTCCAAGTAGGGCTCGTCGCTCAAAATATCCTTATGCATCATCGCCGGATTGGGTGCACGGCGGCTGACCGCAGGCGACACATTCACCGGCCCCGAATCGGGCAAAATATCGTTGCTTGTACAAGGCTGCGAGGTTATCCCCGTGTCAACCTTTTGTGCCAACTGTGCAATCAAGCCATGGAGGGAGTCAACCTTATCGCTTAGCTCAAGCACCTGTTTCTCTAGAACTTCCATAGCCATAGGTACAGTATTATGTCATTGATTTTTTTAATCCTAGGAATAGGAATCGTCTTTGTACGCGTAACAACTAAATCATTTAACCTTTGACTACAAAAATTTGCAAAACATCTCATTCAAACTTTGCCGCTCTCAGCAACGGATTTGAAGTGGACCAGTTCATCTCTACACGACTCGTTGGCGCTTGATACAGCCACTGCCGTGTCTGGCATCACCCCACTATTCACCCAAACAAGCTCAGCGCATAGCCTGCCAAAATCTAGGCAGCGATCTCGCCAACCGTAAACGACCGGTCGTCAAATCCGAACCTAGGACATCGACAAAAGGTCGACTCAGCGAGATATAATCCTGAACATGTGCAAAGAAACTACACACACGTTTAGCCGCTAGAGGTCTTATGAAATTTTTCGCTAAAGCGTTCCGCAACTTAGGCCGTGCCTTGATGATGGCTGCGCTTGTCATTAGCAGTTGTGCTGTGCTAGCAGCCCCTGCATTTGCCGCCGATCAAACTGTCAAAATGGGTTCTGACGGTGGTCTGTTGGTATTTGAACCCGCTACTGTCACTATTTCTAAAGGCGACACCGTCACTTGGGAAAACAACAAGATGGCCCCTCACAACGTTATCTTTGATGAAAACAGTGTCCCTGGCGGCAAAGCAGTTGCCGACCAGCTGACAAACAAGCAGCTCACGTTCTCTCCTGGTGAGTCCTACTCCAGCACATTTGATGTTGAGCCTGGTGAGTACACTTACTACTGTGCTCCTCACCGTGGCGCTGGCATGGTTGGCAAAATCATCGTTGAGTAATTCATCGCAGCGCTTCGTCATGAATCGCTGACTTCAATAGTCATTGACAAGCCTGTCAAAAAGCCCGGTAGAAGGTACCTTCTACCGGGCTTTTTGGTGAAACGCTATCGTGTGTTTTCTCGTTGTATGGGTATGCTCTCAAAAACCTGTCCGTAACCGCTGTATCGGGTGTTATACTTTGCGCGCAGCCATAGTGGTGGCTACCCATGAACATTTCTAGTTCTGTGTGGTAGTCTTTAGCAAATACAGAGGTATTCCAAGCAGTTGAGGCCCTGCTTGAAGTATCTTTCAGTAGTTTTTTGAGCTGTTTGTACGGTTCGATGTGTTGGGTGATGAGAATCGCCGGTAAGCCTATGAGCGATACAACCGCATATTTGGCAGGTTGTGCTACGACGGGGGTCGCAGCATTGGTGCTATTAGTAGCTCGGGTGGGCATGGTTTCTGCTAGCGCGGACGCGGATAGTGCTACTCGGTTGGGCGATCGCGTTGCGCGTATAGAAGCCGCTACCCCTTCTCGACAGGCGATCGCCGATGCCCAAACCGAACAGGCCCTAGAAAATGAAATTCGCCAAGAGCTAGATAAGCAGCGCGCCCTCACCGAACAAATAGAAGACCAGCTCAGCGAACAAGAAACCCTCTCGCAAAGCTTAGAAGATCAGCTCGCCGAACAAGAAGAAAAAACCAAAGACCTCATCACCCGCATACAAGACTATCAACGCTCTGTAGAAGATCTAGAGCTAGACGACAAAATTGCCGCCGCCGCTCGCCCGGCAGCAGAAACAAATCCTGGCCCCTCTGCTTCACTACTATGGTTAGGTGCAGGCGTAGTGGTCGTCCTCGTGCTCGGCGGTGGGGGCCTCATCCTTTGCTCTGTCCTCCTGATTGTGCAATCGCAAAGCAGGCGCACCGCTCGGCATGTCCCAATGGCACAACCGATGCCAATGCCACCAGCCTCTGGCTATCGCTACTACGATCCTAGCTTTCTCCCGCCAGCGCAGCTACCGCCTAGGCGACCCACATACTACGATTACCCCCCTGCACCTTACGACTACACGCCATAGCACTTCACCACTGCTTTACCTCAGCAGTGTCCATTCAAGATAGGCGTTTTAGATCTAGATATATTGGGAACAATTGATGGAGTTAAAACTGTTATAAAACTGCCTGATGCCTTGCAAGATGAGCTTTTTAGCTATTGTCTTGCAGTTTTTATACATTGGGTCATACACAAACTAGATGCTCTGTTGTTTTCACTTGCGGAAGACAACAGAGCATTTGTTTTGGCGCGCAGTCCCCCTCACGTATCAGCCAAAGCATATGGATTTATTTAATCGGGGCTATGGATTTTTTCCATAGTGCTCGTAGCAAAATGCATCGTACACTCGCCAGTAGGACTACTGTGTTTTTTATATTTGCCTTTTTACGGAGCCGAAACATTGAAACTCATCATTGGCAACAAAAACTACTCTTCATGGTCATTGCGCGCTTGGCTGTTGCTTGCCACATTCGAGCTTGAGTTTGAAGAAGTAAAAGAGTCCTTGCAGGCAGACGGCCTTAAAGAAAGACTAGGTCGCTATTCGCCGACTAGCCGAGTACCTGTTCTGATAGATGGTGACCTCACTGTTTGGGATACATTGGCGATTGATGAGTATGTCAGCGAGCAGTATCTGACAGGCCGAGGTTGGCCTAGCGATACAGGGCTAAGGGCCGAAGCAAGAGCTATCTGCGCAGAAATGCACTCAGGCTTTACGGGCTTACGAAGTGAGCTGCCGATGAACTGCCGTGCCCTCAGAACCGTTAGCCCTTCTGCTGCGGCTCAGCAAGACATTGCCAGAATAGACGCCATTTGGTCTCACTGTATGACGGACTACGCAGGTCCGTGGCTATTCGAAGACTTCTCTATTGCAGACTGTTTTTATGCACCGGTTGTCCTCAGGTTTAAGACCTATGGCATTGAACTATCCGAAGCTGCCAATCGATATCAGTCTTTTGTGCTGCGACACGATGTGCTGAATCAATGGGTAGAAGCAGGTAAAGCCGAGACCGAAATTGTGCCTGAAGATGAGGCGGGAGAGGAGAGATAAATGATGAGAACTCCCATGAGAAAGTTGATACTTATAAAAACGAAGCGGTTGGCTATGACGGCACCAAGAAGTACCACCCACACAACTTTGCTAGGGCTACGTGCGGCTTGCCTGACCATCTAAGCTCATCAAACCTGGGCCATGAGAGATCGTCATTAGTAAGCCGCCAATCAAGGCTAGATTTTTCAAAAATCCATTTGTGTCACTGACAGGTGGATGAAACAGCAAAGTCGTTGGAATCAAGAAAACGATGAGGAGTATTGCACCTATTTTCGTTTTGAATCCTAGCAGCAGCGACAACGCACCACCGAGTAAGCAAACGATACTACCCATAGCAAGTACAGCAGCAGGTATCGGCAACCCCTTGCTAGCAATGGTAGAAACGAACCCTGTGAAACTGGTGACATGGCTGATACCAGCTTTTAGAAAAATTAACGATAAGCAGACGCGAGCGGCCAACGATAAATACATGACAAATCCAAACTGCAAATTTAAAGGCAGTTTAAACACTAGCAAACCAGCTATATTTCCATATGAGAAAGGACTAAGTTGTAGCCACTAGACTGCCCTTTGGCATCGCTGCTAAAATAGGTCCAATAGAACATTTGTTTTACTATGTCGAAGTCTGCCGCCGCCATTACCGACGACGCTCTAGAAGCTGCTTCAGACATTGCTTTAGAGGCTATTCCGGAGGTGCTGCCAGGGATAGAACTCAGCCAGCAGCAGTGGGAAGCGCTGCAAGCACTCGAAGCCTTTGTCAATAGTGATGACAAAATTTATCTGCTGACGGGCTATGCTGGCACAGGAAAAACGACGCTGCTGCAGGCACTAATCGCTCGCTTGCAGCAGCAGTACGATGGTAGACCGATTGCCCTGACTGCGCTGAGCAATAAAGCGACTAAAGTGCTTCAGGCGATGGCCTACCGATGGGGCTGCGAGGTCGACTGCATGACCTGCTGCAAGCTGCTGGGGCTGAAGCCAGTAATTGATAAGGAAACGGGTGGGCAAAAGTTTGAGCCAGATCGCGATCGCAAAAACCTCACCACCGAATACGATCTCGTCGTCATTGACGAGTGCTCCATGATTAATCAAGACATGTGGGAGCTACTCGTCAGCTCCGTGTCAAAATTCACCGATCGCACGCAGCTGCTATTTGTGGGCGATTCGGCTCAGCTACCTCCTGTGGGTGAGGAAAAATCGCCCTGCTTTGACTTTATATATGACCGTAGCGACCTGACAGAAGTTATTCGCTATGGCGGTGCCATTGGGCTGATTGCGGAAGATGTGCGAATGAACCTAGAACGGCGCAGCATGCCTCGGGCACAGAGCGATCGCAACGAAGCCAACACCGAAGGAATCTTCACCCTGCCGCAGTCCCACTGGGAAAAGCTAATGCTGCGCGCCTTCAAAAGCGATGCCTACGATCAAAATCCTGACCAGGTCCGCGTGCTGGCCTATACCAATGCCAGGGTCAACTATATCAATAACAAAATTCGCGCAGCCATCTACGGAGAGAAAGCTGCGCGATTTATGCACGTCGAACGGTTGGTAGCCAAAAACGCCAGTATGGGCAAAGACGGCATTATGCTGCAGACCTCGGAGGAGTGTGAGGTGCTTGATGCCCACCTAGTGCGTTTTGAAGGGTGGCTAGTGTGGGAACTAGAGGTAGAAACTGACGAGAACCAGGAGCGTAAGCTGCGAGTTCTGCACGAAGATGAGCAGCAAAGGCTTAAAGTACTCCTGTCTGACTATTCTGAAAAGAAACAGTGGATGGCTTTTTGGGACTATAAGGAGCTATTTCACGAGCTGAGTTATGCCTACAGCCTTACCGTGCACAAAAGCCAAGGCTCCACTTTTCAAGATGTCTTTGTTGATGTGCCAAACCTAATGCTCAACCGTAAAGTAGTCGAGCGCAATCAGCTCTACTACGTAGCCTTTACCAGAGCGGCAAAATGGCTATTCCTGTGCTAATAGCCTTTTTGCCGTCACTTATACGTTTAAGCACTTAGATTAAGCACTTAGACGATAAAGCCTAAACACTTCTACCACGGCCCATAAAGAACGAAACGACAAAGAGAACCAGGAATACAGCGAACAAGATCTTAGCGATACTGGCTGCTGCACCCGCGATGCCACCAAAGCCAAGAACCGCTGCAATAACAGCAATGACCAAAAATAGGAATGAATAATTAAGCATAGAGACTCCTATCCAAAGAATGGATGTAAAAGTGATTAGTTAGCCTTCTCATCAAACAGGAGTTGTATAAAAGAATACTCATGCTTAGGAACTGTTATGGGAAAAAAGCGTGTACCTCTATCGACACATTTTGTGTCGAGGCTAAATTTTATAAATCAGCTGCCGATGGGTAAAACCCACTAAGCTATCTTGAGAACGCGCTATTTTGAGAACGCTTGACTTAATATGTGCAATACCTGAGTTCGAGCTTGCGCAGGCTCACTTTCATCACAATGTTCAACATTTAGGGTCCTAAATCTTATGACAACTGTTGCAATCGTTTATTTTTCGGCGACGGGCCATACCAAAGGCATGGCTGAATCTTTGGCTAAGGGCGTCGATGCAGTAGAAGATACCGCTGCAAAGCTGTATGCGATCGCAGACGAACAATTCACAGGTGGCCGCTGGACAGACGAAGCCATGTTGGCCGAAATTGGTAGCGCCGACGCCATCGTATTTGGCTCACCTACTTACATGGGCGGCGTAGCAGCTCAACTCAAAGCTTTTATCGATGCGGCGGGCGGTATTTGGTTTTCGCAGGGGTGGAAGAACAAAATATCTGGCGGCTTTACTCACTCAGGGTCGCCCAGCGGTGACAAGCAAAGCACACTGATGTACCTATCTATTTTTGCATCGCAGCACAGCATGGTTTGGATTAGCCCCGCACAAATGGCCAATCCTGAAAATGGCGTCAACCGCCTCGGCTCTTACCTAGGCGTCATGGGCAGCGGCAGCGAAGAAGCCGTCCACCCAGGCGATCTCACCTTTGCGGAGTTGTATGGACAACGAATTGCCAAGGCGACCCATGCGTGGGATCCGGCAAGTATGGGCTAAGTCATCTTTGTATAACTACAGCCAATTGACTATAGCCAGGTTTTGTCCGCCACGGGACTCCCCTCAACGTTGCTTTCAAAAGCAACGT
>ERZ1740070.685-NODE-685-length-22610-cov-11.791487_pt1 | contig 22610 bp, 21 predicted proteins | sample MGYA00581734_ERZ1740070 | MGnify/ENA primary metagenome ERZ1740070 (study PRJEB43018, sample SAMN04849744) | marine metagenome | isolation source: floating plastic debris | place: Pacific Ocean | collected 2008-09-01 | study: EMG produced TPA metagenomics...
TTTTTGGATGTAAGGCTAAAAAATACTAATAGAGTTGCCAGAGGAGTAGTTGCGTCGCTCTGGCAACGGATCATCGTTTCCATAAGGTCAAAGAATAGTTGCGGCTGGAGCAACTATTCAACAGCATTGAGTCTTGTTAGTCTGCTTTGATGCTATGGTACTTGTCCTTTTCATATTTTTGCTGAAGTCAGTTCAAACTCTCCACAGCTTTTGGTGACCTTGGCGATCAGCTTGCTGTGCGCTCAGCACGATTGCTTACTGGCCATAGGCTACCAGTAAGCAATGTACACACTCTATGAACGTCCAAAATTGGCTCTGGTTATTGCATTGCGATCGCACGAGCATGCGGCGGCATTAGCATTTCTGTAACACCCGTCAGTTGATGGGTAGGTTCTCAAGTTGCGTTGGGTCAGGGTTCGGGATTAAGGCATGTATGCTATTTTATTGAGACTTACTGTCATTTAGACTGCGCTAACGTTAAGTAATTGGTTGCTCCAAATCATAAACTTCTTAAGCCATAACAACTGCAAGCGATGGAACTGACTGAATCACTAATCCGCCCAGATCCAGAGGATGCTCTAGATGTGATGAGGCAGATTTCTAACAGTTGGGGTGAGGGCTACTGCCGACATATTCAGCTGCGGGACGGGTTGGAGTTGACGTTCGGCAGTTTGCGAATGCCCGATCGAGCCCAGGAGACATGCCCAGAAGGATTATCCGACGGCATTGGGCTTCATCTGCATCTGTCGGGTGAGCATCAGGATCGCTATCGGGCAATCGAGGCGAGGCAGTATGGCATTGATGGCACTGGTGTGGTGCGCGAAACCACAATAGACTATCTCAACCACCAGCCGTTTGTGGAAGTCTCAATTTGGATGCGGGTAGACGTGCTGCGATTGTTTGTGGGTCGTGCCGATGGAGAACTGCCCGTGGGGCTACAACATCTGGTGCGCCCGATGGAGCAAGAGTTTTATGCGGGGGCGAGAGTGGCACCCCCAACAATGCTGACGATCGCCCGACAGATTGTGCAGTGCCCGCGTCAGGGACTGGCGAAACGCATGGTGCTAGAAAGCAAGACACTGGAACTGTTGGGACTAGCGTTAGAAGAAGAAATTATCCGTCATGATGACAAACACGACGGTAAGAAACTGCCTGACCTGAAACCCGACACGGTGGAGTGCATTTACGCGGCTAGAGAGATTTTGCGGCAGCGGTTGGACAATCCCCCCTCACTGTCGGAACTGGCGCGGCTAGTCGGGTTGAACGAATGTACGTTGAAGCAGGGCTTCCGTCAGGTGTTTCAGAAGACAGTTTTTGGCTATTGGCATGACTACAGCATGGAACAAGCCCAAAACTTGCTGCAAACAGGAGATTTGAAAGTTGAAGAAGTGGCGCGGATGGTGGGCTACCGCGATCGCACTGCCTTTACCAAAGCCTTTCGCCGTAAGTTTGGTATCACTCCCAGGGATTGTAAATCGGCAACTCAGAAATAATTTTGAAGTCTGCCAATTGCGAGATGGGCGCATCTAGAGGTTAAGGGGACTGGGGGGCTCTTCAACCTGAGAACAAATAGTCGTGCATAGTACCACAGGTAAAAATATTCCGTTTCAACCACTAAGATATTCCGTTTCGACCACACTGCGCTCGCCTACTGCACGGCATCTTCCGGTAGGTTACTGAGAAAGATTCTTACAAGTGGTGTGTGAGTAATGATCAAGCTGTGGCAAGGGTTGCTGTTGGCAGGGACGATTTCGGTTCTGAGTGTGCAGGCGGCAAGAGCGGAGGTTTCGACCCCACCCCTGCCCTCTCCTTACCAAGGGGGAACTGAGGGGAATGATGCAGAACCTCAGCTCACGACCAATATCCCGCAACTCACCGAACTTGATCAGCCTGCGACCACCGTTGACGAATGGCTGGCCCAAACGCCGCTGGTGCAGATTACCGATGTGCGGCTAGCAGAAACCGAAACGGGTCTGCAGGTGGTGCTAGAGACAGCCGATGGCGAACTGCCCGCCCCGACGACTGCGACCTCAGGTGACGCGCTGATTTTAGAATTTTCCAATACGGTGCTGGCGGGAGAAGCGTTTGAAGCGTTTGGTCCAGCGGAGGGAATTGCTGTTGTTCAGGTGTCGACGCTGACGGGTGACCGGGTACAGGTGACGATTACGGGGACGGATACGCCACCTGTGGCTGAGGTGAATGCTACTGGGCTGGCGGTGACGTTGGGAGTCGCGGTAGAGGGGACAGACGAGGACACCCTGCGGATTGCGGTGACCGGAGAAGGCGATGAGGGCTACAATCCATCCAATGCATCGACAGCGACCCGAACCGATACGCCAATACGAGACCTTCCCTTCTCCATTCAGGTGGTGCCGCAACAGGTATTAGAAGATCGCAATGTCAGAACCATCACCGAGGCCGTAGAAACCGTTAGTGGTGTGGTTGAAGATTTTGTGGATAACCAACCCAGTAACGGCGCTAGAAGAATCAGAGGATTTCGGAGCTTTAATGCATTTCGGAATGGACTTCGTGACCTTGATGGTGGTGGTAGTGTATTGCCTCTAGGAGTGGTTGAGCGGGTAGAAGTTCTGAAAGGTCCAGCCTCATTTATAACGGGTGCTATCGAACCGGGTGGAGTTATTAACTATGTCACCAAGCAGCCTTTGAGTGAGCCGTTTTATGAGCTCGGGCTCGAAGTCGGCAATTTTGGACGGTACGAGCCCCGCGTCGATCTATCAGGCCCCCTGACCACAGACGGAGATGTGCTCTACCGTTTCATTGCTTCTTATGGGTATCAAGATAGCTTCCAGGATTTTGCCAATTCGGAAGAGGTTTTAATTGCTCCCTCTTTTTCCTTTAATATTAGCGATCGGACAGATTTGGATCTTTTTTATGAATACAGCCGCTATTTTGGCGATCCTTTGCAAACTCCTGTTCCGCTTTTGAGCGATGGTAGCTTACCCGATCGAGACTTTTATACGGGCTACCCTGACTTTCCAGAAAATGAGCTTTTCGCCCATCGAGCTGGCTATGACTTGACTTATGAACTTAGCGAGAACTGGCAAATTCGCAATAATTTTACTTTCAGGTACAGCGAGAACAATCGACAGCAATTCTTTCCAATTTCAATCACAGATGATCGCTTTCTAAACTTCCTTGCCTTTGATAGCGAGATTACTGAATATAACTACACCGCAGGCGTGAATCTGGTGGGTGAGTTTGACACTGGCTCTATTACTCATCGACTTCTGGCTGGCTTTGATTTTTCTGACATTGATGAGAACAGCGTGGAGGATAACGTCGATCTAGCAAATGTTCCTCCCCTGGATATTTTGAATCCAGACTACGATGCTTTTACAGGACGGCCAGAACTTAATCCCTTTTTTCCTATTGAAACCCGTAGAAGACTATATGGTTTTTACCTGCAAGACCAAATCGCTTTCACTGATAGCCTGAAACTATTGATTGGGGGACGCTACGACTGGTTAGAACAGGAACAAAGAGCATTTCTTCCTGATAGTACGACTGCTATTTTTTCACAAGAGCAAAGCGATGGAGCCTTTAGTCCTCGCATTGGGTTAGTCTATCAGCCAAGCGACACTGTCTCGCTCTATGGGAGCTACAGTCGGTCGTTTAATCAGGCGTTTGGACAAAATCCAGATAATGAACCGTTCGAGCCTACCCGAGGCACACAGTATGAGGTTGGCGTTAAAGCTGATTTTCTAGACGGTAGACTTTCGGCGACTCTGGCCGCCTACAACTTGACCCAAACCAACGTCCTGACTCCTGATTCCGACCCGGTGTTGGCGGCTCGGGGCTTTAGTGAACAAGTTGGGGAACAGCGCAGTCGCGGGATTGAGCTAGATGTGACGGGCGAGATTTTACCCGGTTGGAATATCACTGCTGCCTACGCCTTGACCGATACCGAAGTCACTAACGATAACTCCGTCCCTAGCAATGAGGGCAATCGATTTGAAAATGTGCCCCAAAATCAAGCCAGTATTTGGACAACCTATGAAATCCAGGAAGGCGATTTGCAAGGGCTGGGATTTGGTCTAGGACTGTTCTTTGTCGATGAGCGGCAAGGAGACTTAGCCAACTCATTTGAAGTCGATGATTACCTGCGAACGGATGCCGCCCTCTACTACCGTCGTAATCAATTTAATGCGGCCCTAAACTTCCGCAATCTCTTTGACATCGACTACATCAGCTCAGTCAGTTTTGGGAACCGATTACAAGTTGAACGAGGTGACCCTTTTACGGTTGTTGGTTCTGTTAGCTGGGAGTTTTGATGGGTCGTTGAATAGTAGGGAGGAGCAACCTTGATGATGCGAAAAAAAGCGACTCGGAAAATCATTTTGTTTTTTTTCTTACTAGCTGCTACCGTCATCTGTACGATGACGGCTTGCGACAGTAGAACCCTAAGGAGTGATCAGGGGGACATTCAGTCAACCTCTGGTCAAACTCCTGCCATCAGCTCAGAGCAGAAACCAGTTGCGACAAAAACGGTTAATCATGTTCTTGGCCAAACTGAAATTCCACTTCATCCAGAGCGAATTGTTGTCCTGGATGCCTATAGTGACTTTCTGCTGGATGGGGTATTGGCATTAGACATCAAGCCCATCGGTTTAGCTCGCTGTTCTAGCTGTATCAAGTCCGATCCGTTTAGCGATGTTGTGGGCGACCTGCCCTCTGTCGGTACTGGAGAGCAACCGTCTTTGGAGAAAATTCTGATGCTTAAGCCCGATTTGATCTTAGGGTATGAGTGGCAAGAATCGTTCTATCCACAACTCTCTGAAATCGCTCCTACAGTGATCTTCAATCCTTTCGCTGGAGGCAATAATTTTAAGCGAAACCTTAGACAGCTCGCTGAAATTTTAGGCAAGAGCGACCAGGCTGAAAGCATTTTAGCTAATTACAATGAGCGGATTCAAAAATTCCAGCAGCAGTTTGGAGAAAGGCTAAAGAGTAAGACCGTCTCTTTGATTCTCTTCGACAATTCAAAATTTCATGTGTATGGGCCAGAATCTCTTTTTCTAGGTTGGGTCATGAACGAAGCAGGCATACAGTTTATTCCGGCTTATACAGCCCTGAAAGATGGTGTGGTATTCGATATGAGCCTTGAAGTGTTGCCTGATTGGGATGCCGATTTTCTGTTCGTAGTACTTTACTCTCATGGTTCTCTTGAGGATCTTGAACCTGTTTTTAAGCAACCCCTTTGGTCCACCTTGAAAGCGGTTCAAAACGAACAGGTTTATATAGTATCGGAGAATCCTACTGGCGGGTCAATTGCGGCCATTCAATTGATTGACGACCTCTCTGAGTATTTCAGCAGCAAACTTTAGACCGTCCAACTTTAAGGAGTGAATAGCTGTGCATTGCACAAAGCACCAGCCCCGTAAACCCACTTTTCACACGCTACACAATTAGGCTACTGAGATGCGCAATCAATTTTCGGTTGCCTGTGGACGTGCGACAAATCCTGCGTCGCTGCCGTCGCTGCTCCCCACAAACCCACCTATTCGTTCACCCACTTGTCCACCGATGGGACAGCTTTTGCCCGACTTTAGTTTGGCGATCGCTATCTCGAAAGCACCACTGGTGATGTGCCTGGTCAGCAATTTCTAGAAACATTGCAATCCGTGAGTATTGCCAAAATTCCGCCTGTACTCGCATCACCGTATTAGCTTTTGTTTACTTATCTCAGGAGAACATTTAATGTTTGCTAAATTTTCAGAACTCATTAATTCTTCAGGCCAGATTCAGCCATCGATCTATGATTATGTGCTTTCAGTTTCTCTGCGTGAGCCCGACGTGTTGCACCAACTGCGACAAGCCACCGCTCAACATCCCGAAGGCTATATGCAAACTGCTCCAGAGCAAGGACAGTTACTGGCTCTGCTAGTGCAGCTCATGCAAGCCAAAAAGATGATCGAGGTTGGCACCCTGACTGGCTACACCACTCTGTGGCTGGCACAAGCCCTACCCCCCGATGGCAGCATTATTGCCTGTGATGTGAATGAAGACTGCGGCGCGATCGCCCGTCAGCATTGGCGAGCCGCAGGGGTTGCCGACCAGATTGATTTGCGAATTGCCCCTGCGGTAGACACCCTCGACAATCTCCTCGCCACAGGGCAAGCAGGCACCTTTGATTTTGTCTACATCGACGCCGATAAAAACAACTACGAAGCCTACTACGAAAAAGCGCTGCAATTGGTGCGCGTCGGTGGATTAATCGCCATTGACAACACCCTCTGGATGGGGCAAGTGGTTGACCCCAAAATTCAGGATGACGATACCGTTGCCATTCGAGAACTCAATCAAAAGATCCACCAGGATCAGCGAGTGAAGATGAGTTTGGTGGCGATTGCCGATGGTCTGACCCTGGCTCTAAAGCAGGCATAGGTTACGTTGACGGCATTCAAGAAAAGCCAAAGCGCCACGCAGCGGTACAAGGAGCTGGATGCGTGGCAGCTACCGCCTAACGCATCCTACGGGATGCTAGCGCTTGCATACCAGAATCAAGGTCACAACGTCCATCCACCGGAAGCGAATGCCCAACGATGACCGTCTTCTCCACCGTTTATGCCCATCCCCTACCACGATTGCTGCGTTACGCCAGAGCCTATCGCCCTCAAATCTGGAGCGCCAGCCTCTTCACCATTCTCAATCGGCTTTGTTACCTGGCCCATGCTTACTTGATTGGGGTTGTCGTCAATATTGTCGTCGAACAGCAAGACTCACTGATTGCCCGCTTGGGCATCATCAACACTATCGGACAATTGGGCATTCTCTCGCTGTTAGCACTGGTGATTTGGAGCCTCGACTCGCTGTTTGAGTTTCTCTTTGATCGTCAGTGGCGCAACCTGTCCCAAATCCTGCAGCACCAGCTGCGACTCGACACCTATAGCCACCTGCAAGACCTGGAGCTGAGCTACTTTGAAGAACGCAGTACCGGTGTGCTGCTGTCGATTCTCAATGACGACATCAATCAGCTAGAGCGATTTCTCGATTCGGGGGCGGCCAACCTGCTGCAATTTCTCACCACTGTGCTGGCAGTCGGCGGCTCGTTTGTTCTGATTGCGCCCGGTGTTGCTCCCATTGCCCTGCTGCCAATTCCTTTGATTCTTTGGAGTACCTGGCTGTTTCAGAAACGATTGGCTCCGCGCTATGCCGATGTGCGAGAACAAAGCGGACTGATTAGCCGTCGGTTGACCAACAACCTCTCCGGCATTGCCACCATCAAAAGTTTTACGGCAGAGGCGTATGAGCGAGATCGCGTCGATATGGAAAGCGAAGCCTATTGTCGCAGCAATGGCAAGGCGATCGTGCTGTCTGCAGCATTCTACCCGATGATTCGCCTCGTCATTGTTATCGGATTCATTGCCACTTTATTCTTCGGGGGAGTGGCGGTCCTCAACAACAGAATCACGGTTGGTACCTACAGCATCATGATTTTACTGGTGCAGGAAGTCCTGTGGCCCTTTGCCAGCCTGAGCGAGCTGATGGACAACTACCAGCGGGCAATGGCCTCCATCCGACGAGTGATGAGGCTGCTCGATATGCCTGTTGCGATTCCGACTGGTGCTCATGCATTACCCCTCAACCATGTTCGGGGAGACGTCCAATTTGACAATATCACCTTTGCCTACAACGAACGCAATCTCGTACTCAAACATCTCTCTTTGCAGGTTTCGGCGGGTCAAACGATCGGCATTGTCGGTGCGACTGGGTCAGGGAAAAGTACGCTGGTGAAGCTCTTACTGCGCTTTTATGAAATCCAAAAGGGACGCATCTTGATTGATGGTGTTGATATTCGTGAGCTGAGTTTATTTGACCTTAGGCGCTGTATCGGTTGGGTAAGTCAGGATGCGTTTTTGTTTCACGGTACGATAGCAGAAAACATTCGCTACGGTAGTTTTGATGCAACTCGTAAACAGGTTGTTCGGGCAGCAAAACTAGCAGAAGCCCATGCGTTTATTGAAGAGTTACCGCAGGGGTATGACACGATCGTCGGGGAGCGAGGGCAGAAACTTTCCGGCGGGCAACGACAACGACTGGCGATCGCCCGTGCCATCCTCAAAGACCCACCGATTCTGATTCTGGATGAAGCGACTTCAGCGGTGGATAACGAAACGGAAGCCGCGATTCAGAAGTCCTTAGCCAAAATCACTCAGGGTAGGACGACGATTGCGATCGCTCATCGCCTCTCCACCATTCGCAGCGCCGACTGCATCTACGTAATGGAGCAGGGCCAAATTGTGGAACAGGGAACCCATCAACAGTTGTTAAGGATGAGCGGTATTTATGCTGGACTGTGGTGTGTGCAACTAGGGCAAGGGGAATCTGATGGGGCTGATGAAGATGGCGTAGAGGTTATTGCAGGCTAACCCTGCGTGGAACGGACGAACAAAAGCCACCTGTCTAAATCTTAAGATTATCCGCCGCTGCTACACTTCACCGTTACGATTCAATTTGAGTAGATGCCATCTACTCAATGGGCAATTAACGTTCAACGTCACCGGGCGGCGACATTACGCGTTGATTTTCGTTTCCGCCGGATGCGCCGCTCCGGTTCACGCATTTGTTAGGCCAGAGCTACCTTGCAGTCAGAATTTCTTGTGTGCGTCGTTCGATCACGTCTGCATACCTACGCAGAGCTTCATTCGCTTTGTCCTGATATGCCTTCGCAACGATTGCGAGGTTAGTATTTGGTTCGACGCACTCTAGTTCACAGAGCGTCGGCACGCCACTTTGATTAAAAAGATCTACGCGTGCCCGACTCACCGATCCACGGCCAAATTTGTCGTCGAAGTGTCGAACAATCTCTTCAGCAAATCGAAGCATTCCATCTGGCAACTGTTCCAACGATATAAAGCGCCGTCGGCTACTGCCGTCACCTTTGAAGAGCTTGGGCTTCTGTACAGCATGGGTACACTTTCGCCCAAGTATCGTCAGAGAGTATTCTCCTTCTTCGACACCTTTCATATAGGTCTGGATACACACCCCACTTCGCTTCGTGTCGCGTATCAGTCGTTGAAACGTCTCTCCAGCCTTTTCAGCATCATCGAGAACAAACTCTTGCTTTTTATCATCCACTGGAATAGTTAGATTGAATCGGTTGTACACAAATGTATCGTGGCCGTCTCCGGAAATAATCGGCTTCAATACCAAATTTGAATGTTTCCAGTCCAAGTCAGCATCAAGGCCTGCCAACACTTCGGTGAACCCAAGTCCTGGTTCGAGTGACTCCACACCCGGAGAGCCTGTGTGAGGTGAACTGTAGGTAAAATAACGAGATGGTGTCAATTGTCCAAGTTTTTCAAGGTATGGGTTGTCACTAAGTATCTGCTTAATTACTTTCCAGTAGATGGCTTTTTCGAATCCGGCATCCAACACTTCCCGGTCATTGATCAAACGCCGCTGATGGTCTTGTTCGCATTTGTTGAGCCAAGTTCTGAATTGTTGTGGTTCACGGCACATATTCCACGTTGAACTAACGAAAATCGAGTCGAACCGACAAAGATCAATTTCTAGATCTTCCCAGGCTATAATCTCAACTTGGTGGCCCCGCTCCTCTAGTTCTTCTTGCAATTCTCGGTCATCATACCAGGGGCCATTATCTCCTCTCTGTGTGTATTTCTGCTCCGCTGCGATTGCAATAGAAAACATAGGATATCTCCGGTGCGGAAAGTTGGCAAAACTGCCCTTACCTAACTATTATTCATATGAAAAGTTTCTGGATAATATCCCTAAACATTGGAGTTATCCAGAAAGCTTTCGCGTAACTAGTTCAAATTTAATGCCTCTAATGTGCCAGTTGCCCACTTCCATTGGACTAGTGTTGGCCTGGAAAATTGCCATTGGGTATGTGCCAGTTGCCCACACCCCTAATGCTACCGTTCCTCCTCAACCTCCTGGACTAATCGCTAAACCCCCTGTCAGCAATGAGGTGTAGGTAAAAAAATGGGTTGACCAGCTGCCTACTTTTGCAGCGAGTCAATGTCCATGGCTTTGGATAATATATGGAAACTTTCAGTCTATCCATCCGATTTGGGCGTACTAGACTGACAAGTTTCCATATAGTTACCGTATAAGGTGGACATACTGCGAACTATCCATATATTCAGCTCATATGGGGTAGATATATGGACTAAGTAGATCTAATAAGAGTTAAACCCCGTCTAACTGGAAAACTGTAGCGTTTACTTTGAGACACTTCAGTTCTTAGGCAAGGGTGAATCGTCGAACGGTGACAATAAAGTGTTTGCCTTTGGCGTTGCACCGCACCCAGTCCGACTATTTGTGTAGGTTGCTATAGCGAACATTGTTTGCTCAGGCCATGTTGATGCCACAGCAAGAATTAGCAAAAAGTACAGCACATTATTGAAAGACCGTGCTTCTGGACCACTTTATACTGTTGCTTTATAGCCGCCACCAGTTCTGCTAAGACAAGGCTGGGAGCCCATAGGTGGCTGTGCCAAGTAGGAGCAGGTACTTTGTGACCTTGCCTATATGACGCTAGCTGTAACCTCTAGCGACAACTGAATTGCGGCAACTGCCTGACGACAAAGGAGCACTCAATGAAGCCATATTCACCAAATCTACTGGACACTGAACTTGCTCAATCTGTTCAGCACATGCCGCCGATTGATAATAGCGATGTTGCCCTCGCCCGTCAGGGAATTGCCATGATGCAAAAGTTTATGCCGCCCGTTGACACCAGCGGCGTAGACATTGAAGACCTGATGATTCCATCCTTTGAGACAGATGCCAATCACAAAATTCCTGTCCGCACTTATCGACCTAGCGATGCAACCGAATCTTTACCCGTGATGCTCTTCTTTCACTGGGGTGGGTTTATGTTGGGCAATTTAGAAACGGAACATGCACGCTGTGTAATGATCGCGCGCGCCGCGGGTTGCCTAGTTGTATCTGTCGATTATCGACTTGCACCCGAACATCCATTTCCAGCAGGTGCTGAAGATTGTTACTCAGCGTTGCTATGGGTGACCAAGCAAGCTGAATTGTTAGACGCTGATATCACACGGCTGGCTGTGGGTGGAACAAGTGCAGGAGGAGGGCTTGCAGCTGCGTTGTGTCTAATGTCGCGCGATCGAGGGGGTCCGCCAATTAGATTTCAATTTATGGGATTCCCAGTAACAGATCATCGTATGGTGACAGGTTCGGTTAAAGCCTTCAACAACACACCAAACTGGACGTACGATGCTACCGTCAACATGTGGCGATATTATTTGGGTGAGAATTCGGCTGAATCCATTTCGGTTTATGCCTCTCCACTTAATGCCACCGACTTTAGCCAATTACCGTCCGCATACATCTGGACCGCCGAATTTGATCCCCTACGGGATGAGGGGATTCAATACGCAATCAAGCTCATGGAACACGGGATTCCCGTTGAGTTGCACAACTATGCCGGTACGTTTCACGGCTTTGACCAGACGCCCGGCGCACAGATCTCACAACGATCCCAGAATGAACAGGTGAGCGTTATCCGTGCAGCACTGGGCCGCGCCGCATCATCGGATGCAGGTCAAAACCAAACGTCACTGACGCATACGATGATTCATGTGTTAGACGTACAACAAACCGTCCATTGGTATCGAGACATCTTTGATTTAGACGTAAAGTTTATGGCCGAGGGCAATGTTTATGCAGAGCTGTTGGCTGGCACAACAATATTGGCATTTACTAGCGAACACGTTGAACAGTCGAAATATGGCGACTTTACAACTAACCGCCTAGAAGATAAGCCCAGCGGTTTCCATCTTGCGTTCAGTGTGTCCGATATCGACAAGGTTTACGCAGCAGCAGTCGAGGCTGGGGCAACGTCGATCAATGCGCCCGAGCCACAGTCTTGGGGAGGACGTGTCGCACGGATCCGAGATCTAAACGGCGTACTGGTGGCCGTCGGTGGAGCGTGACTGTTGTCGAACAGTTTAGCCGGGAGAGTTAGGGCGTGCTAGCTGTTACGGAACTGGTTAGGCGTTTGCCCAGTCACCTGCTTAAAGTAGCGAGTAAAATGACTTTGATTGGCAAACCCAACCCGTTGTGCAACCTCTGAAATCGACAAGCTAGACTTCAGAAAACGCTTGGCACGACTCACCCGTTCGTTAATGATAAATTGCCGTGGTGATAACCCAGTTTCAGCCCGAAACGTACGTGAAAAATGGTAAACACTCAATCCTTCTAAGCTTGCTAACTTTGCTAGCGACAGGTCAGCTGAAAGGTTGTTCCGAATATAACCAAGCGCTTGGCTAAAGCGTGCAGTGGTTTGATTCGTGATGTTGTCATAAACATCGGTGCTGTTTGTATAGAATCTCAGAACATGTAATTTCAAGGACAGCGAGAGTGACTCCAAGTAGAGTCTCATCTCTTGAGTTTGCCTGTTCTGAGCGGTGAACAGTGCTAAGACAAGTTGCATCAATAGCGGATCGGGCGTTGCAAAATCGCACTTAAACTGGATCTGCTCTGGTTTACAACTCAGCTCATCTGACAAATCTGACCAAGCCTCAGCTAAAAAAGTGAGGTGCAGGACTCGGCTATGCTCTTCGACACGCGGTATCCATGTAGATGCCGTTTCGCGTGGCACAATCGTCACATCACTAGGCTTTAGCAGCCCAGATGAACGCACGCCACCCATCTGGCGCGTCATGTAATTGGCTCCTGCAACAACCACACTCACCTGATCGCTGCTGGCCGGTGGCTGGTTAAGTATGCCGCTTTCGCGATACTCAAATTGGTTGATGGTAACACCGTTTATTGAGTGGCGAGGTTGAGGGGGATGTACCAAGGTCTGTTTCCTCATTGACACCATAGCGTCACAAGTTTAGGACAATTTGCGTCGCATAGTCTGTTGCATGCATGTTTGTCTTTCACGGCAGATACTCTGTCTGTAAGTTGGGTACCATGGGAGCAACTAAAAAAGCTCCTAGCCCTTAGTACCTGCTGAGGTTTTTTAGTTGGTTGCGTCGTCGAAGCAGTCACCTTGAGATCTCCCCCTTGAACCGCTGCCCCGTTAAGCAACTTGTATCTTCAGATCAGCAGGTAAACCTGACTGTGGTCAGGTAGTAGGAGTGAGGCTGGCCGCAACTAAAGCTAATAGCTTGGTGATTAGAAAAGTCCCTTCTACTCTGCTCGACTGTGGCCCACAAGCTGGATGGCATCATAGGCCCCTTCACACTCGAAGTAAGGTGAGTCTGCATTAGCAAGTTTAGGATAGCCCAGTCACTCTCACTCAAGTCGTGTAGCTCTGACTGCAAAATGATGTCCACCTCGGCGGCGGAATGATGTGCGTCGGGGTAAACAAACTTTGTAGCTGCTGTGGCGTCGGCTCACGGCTCAAGCGTGGGTAGATGGTATCTGCGACGCTGGGCACGGTGAGTTGCTCCGTCGGATGTGGTCTCTACTGGGCTGCGGCTTTGTAAGCGGTCTCGCAATAGGGACAGGAGAGTGGAAAAAAGTGGGGGAAAGCTTGAAAACTCATTGGAGGCCGTAGATGCTTTCATGAGGTGTTCAGCTGTCTATCAGTTCAGAGCATAGGTTGCGATCTCAGATTTGATGCTCGGCAACGCATATCAATAGCCGAGCTCGAAGGTAAAATTAGGCTTTCCCACACTTTTTTCCGCTCTCTTAGTTGGCTACATAGGTTGTGTGGAAGCGATTTTGTAAAAAGCTAATTTCTGACTGAGAAAGCTTTGGTATCCAAGTGGGATATTTGCCGGTATTTTTTCCAGTGATCCCATATAAACAGACCATCTAGACCTGTTGCTTTTCAAACGATAAAATAGGCTTGTGCCACACGTATTGCAGAAACCTCGCTCTGCTGCGGCAGAGCTATCAAACCACGTTAGTGTGGATTCCTCATTGAGGAGTGTTATCTTAGTCGAATCAACGCCGTTGGCTGGTCCACCATGCCAACGGCGGCAGTCAACACAATGGCAAACATCGAAGCGGCTTGGGGAGGGAATAGAAAAAACAATTTTTCTACACAAACAATATCCATAAAGTTGATTCATGTATCTGATATGCCTCGTCTTTCAGCTGAGCCTTCGGACTTTGGTACGGCCCCCTACCTCGGGCGATAAAATTACGTCTGCACTGAGCTAAGGAAGATGTTATTTCTCTCCACGCTTTTACGTACTACCACAGAAGGATTACAGTCTTACTTATGTCCCACCGCAGGTATTAGTAGAGTTATAGGCTGGCTTCTGAAAAAGCTGAAGAAATTGATGCGTTTTAAGATGAACTTTTGGATCATAAGTTGGAACAGAAAGTGGATCATCTCGGTTTGCTATCCAGTTTTCATCTTGTACCTCTAATACAAGGCCCACTTCTTCGAACATCGTCTTGAGAAGGCTAGGATTGCTGCGATGGAGGGGGGCAGTCTTATCAAGCGGCACGTCTGCCTGGGCAAGATTATCGATTACGAGTAAGTAGCCATTTGGTTTCAAAACGCGTACTATTTCTGAGAAAACAATTCTGGGTGCTCCCAAATTTTCGCCGGAAGGCAGCTTAAACCATAGCTCATGAGGTCCTTGTATCCAAACCACCCGATCAACTGAATTATCTAGGCAGGCCAAAGTTTTCCAAGATGCGTCGCTATAGATTGCACGGGGATGTCCTGACTGTTTGATACGCTGACGAGCCTTCTTGCCAAAGAAGGCATCAAGTGTGGCAGGCTGTTGTACTGTCAATCTGCCATTCTCTGCTGTTAGACAAAGCAGAATATCTGTAAACCATCCTTGCCCAGGTTCAAGCTCAAGAATGGTTTGGTTTGGACTCAGCGTCGCGATCTCAATTGTGTCAGCGGTCCGCCGTGAAAGATCTCGAGCCCGATCTTTAGGGCCGCGGTTGGGTTCAGACAGCATCGTTTTCTCTTTGTTCATTTTAGAAATGTATACTTCGCTTCGCAAGATCTGCACTCACAACAGCAAAAACAAAAGTGGCAGCAAGCGTTGAGTACAGCGAAAACTGGCATAGGCTAGGACATGACATTCAATTGCTGGAGTGTGGCATTCAGCAATTGAATGTGGCAGTCACCCAAGATAACAGCCTGATATGACCGCTATTTCAGTCCCCGGTTGAGATAACTGGTGCGACCGACTTATCGGGATGGACCTTGCCAGTTTCAGCAAAAAGGCGAAGATCTTCTAGCGTTTCGTCGATTGCAGTTTGAAACTGACGTCGAATAGCCCACCCCATCAGCAGGTTAAACGGCGGCATAATATCGGCGTCAAAGGCAAGTCTAACCTCCGTTTTGTCTAGATCTGAATCTAGCATCCAGCGTCCGCTAAGCTTGCGAACAAAGAACGGCATTGATTTAGCTTGGGCGTCATAGGACAGAACATGGGCCGCTGCGTCGTACTCTTTGATGGTCTCTGTAACAGCGCCGATAGAGGCTGTACAAACTCTCCCCCCAACGGTTGTGCCGGGTAGGGTAACGTCGGAAGTCATGGGCTCAGACCTGGTTACAGCGCGTGCCCAGTGGCTTACGTTAGCATACTCTTCGGCAAGAATGTGCCAGACTTTTGCTGTTGGTGCAGAAACCCACAATCTGCGTGTAATCTGCATTATTCACCTCCTAGTCCAGTTGCCGCTTCGATGTCTAGCTGCTGCATTTGTATCGTTTCTAAGTTGGCCACGCCGGGTAGAGCACCAAATTCTATCCAGGTCAATGCCTCTTCATTAATGCGGTTCATCGCGTCGCGGTCAGTCCAGAAGTTGACCATTGTCCAGGTTCCATCAGGGCCTTCGGCAACCGACCGGGCCACAAGCGTTCCATACTGCCCCATCTTTTCTTCTATGGGTTGAAGTACAGCCGTTATTGTCTCAGCTGTTGCGCCGTCTTGTGCCTCGAAAGTGACAATTTCCATCACTGTGGCTTCCTGAGCGTTAGCAGTGGCCATTGGGGCAAACGCCATCAGTCCTGTCAGTGCAAGCGCTTGAAGTTTCATTTCGTTTCTCCTTTTTTTAGCTGTAAAAGATCTAGCGAATTAGGGACTTTGATCCCCAAGGTATGTGCCGCCAAAAGTGTCAGCAGCGGTTTGAAAAGTTCTCCTCAACGTACCGGTCAGAACAGGTTCAATGATGGTTTCGGTCCCAGGAGTTTGTGGGTCGTAAAAGACGCGAACGGTCACGTCAGTACCGCCGTCTTGTGCTTCGGTGAAATCGTACAGCAGAACAATCTCACTAACCGGCAGCGACATTGTCGAAGCCGCTGCATCGACGGTATAGCCGTAAGTATGGGGTGGGTCATACACCAGCAAGGATTCGACCAGTTCGCGACCATCGGCAAAGACGCAGATTCGACGAGAGCCAACCCCTATCTCACCGGGTGTCGCACTCAGCGTATGGTCGAATCGAACGTCAACAATAGTCGAATCGTAGAGATCAACGCGCGTTAGCAACTGTGCTAACACCTCTGAAGGAGATGCGTCAAAGTGCATTTCAACAATGCGTCTTGGTGTTGCTTCTGTGATTGTTGCAGCCTCTACAGGTTGGTGTTCTGCATAAACGGGTAACGCTGGTACAGCTGCTACGAGGGGGATAAAAAGCGCTGCGACGCAGAATTTGCCAAACATATCTGTCTCCAGGTTCACAGCATGTAATATGTGAGTGAGGTCGTTATCACCCGGTTACCAAACCGAAAGTAAATCCACCCAGAGCAAAGAAGAAGCCAATGCCCCAAGCGAAGCTGCGGAAGGGTGTAATGCCAGCGGTATAGAACAAAAAATGTAGCAACCGGGTAACGAAAAATGAGATCGCAGCGTACTGCGTCCAAACGTTTGAGACCCCAGCTGCTGTAGCCGTCAAGACCAGCGGGGCAAACAGAGATAACCCCTCCACGTGGTTGCGAATGGTGCGAGTTAGGCGACCGTGCAACGCTGTTGCACCTTTGAAATGATGGTCTTGCTCTCGGTTTGAGAGGGCATATTTTGCCCCTACCGCTTTATCAAGCGCAATTTGTTGTGCGAAGATAGCAATCCATAAAACTGCGGTAGCACCGAGTAAAGACCAGAGTTCAGTTGTCATTGATGTTCTCCTTCCTGTGTTCAAAAAGAACAAGAATATGAAATGGGTAGGGTAAACATGGGATGAGGTCGCTCACCTTATCAAGACTTCAGCAAGCCGTTCTATCCAAAAATCTGTCCGCCGACAGCGTAGCCACCCTCGGCAGCTTCTTCTATTTGCACACCAATAAACTGCTTGATGTCACCTTTCCCGGAGGCTTGCGCAACTTCGTTAAGCGCATTAGTAAGGCGCTCAATAATTTGTGCTTTCTCATCCTTGGTCCAGGCATTTTTGGGCACGGTGAGTTTGATCGTTGGCATGGTCTTTTCTCCTGATAAGTGTTGACGGATTAACGCAGTAGATACCAATCTCGATAACCGCTGCTATGCAGTCAGATACGACTCTCAGAGGTAAATCACAGTATTGCCCTGTTGAGCAGTACAGCGCCTTAGCCGAATGAGCGAGCCCCACAAGTTAAGGGGCTGAGGCTTTAACTGGAAACTGAATTTCCACAACCATTTCTGCTTCGTGGCCGGGTTTCGGAGGAACAACAAAAACCTCTCGACCCGGTCCGACTAGCTTGTATTGGTGCCTTTCAGCCCAGGTGCCGATTGCGCTGTAGGAGAGGTGTCCGTTCTCAGGTCCCCCAAAGCGCATCGCTGTCACGGCCATTTCGACCGGCTCTAGATCTCGAATGCTCATTGCGATATCGTTGGATAACGGCACCGTTAGATCGAGTGGTTGATTCAAGCTAAAGCCGAACTCCAGATCCCAATTTTTGTCTTCATACAATTCGCTGTGGACAACCACCATAAAGCGATCTAAGGATTTTGCTTTGACGTGACGAGCCACCGAAGTATTGATCTGACCAATCAGCGCCAGCGTTTGCTTAAGATCTTGACAGTGACGTCGTGTCGACAGGAAAGGCTGGGCTGACAGAGTTTTCAGTACGACATCGTCATCTTGAAACTCCCCTTTTTCCAGCTGTTGTAATCGAGACTCTATGGCCCGTAAACGGGAGGCCTCAGTCTGAAGCGTTTGCTCGACTTGGGCTTTTCGGAGCGAGAGCATGCCACGAATTTCTTCAGCAGAAACCTCTTCCACCACCATTCGCTTAATCTGGTCAAGAGCCAGACCGAGCTCTTTGAGGGCAAGTATGCGGTTGAGCTGACTAAGCTGCTCTACGCCGTAATATCGATAGCCCGTGTCTCGATCGCTATGGATCGGCACAAACAAACCAATCTCGTCGTAGTAGCGCAGCACGCTGGCAGGCACCTGGGCAACTTTGGAAAACTCGCCAATACGAAACATGCTTTCTTCTCCGACTGGATGCTTCGTAGTCTAAAGTTTCAAGCTACTTGAAGGTCAAGCCCCTCAGACCAATAAGAAATATTACAGGACTTATGCAGAGCAGGCTCTATAAGACTTATGCATTGACAGAAACGCAGCAATAAAAGGGAATCTGTCAAGACTGGGTAGCGAAGTTGGAGAGTATTTTTCTCAGTTCAGGCTCTACTTATCTTGTTGAGGCTCAAGCAGCCAGGAATTATATCTTCAATTCCTTCACTCCACTGATGAATTTTACTCTGCGATCATGCAGAGACACGAATTCTTTCATTCGGCTTCTCGGCCTCAGAAAGTTGGCCACTTCATCGACGGCTCGGCAGAATCTCTGGGCGGATTCAAACTTGCCAAACTCAGGGGCGGGATAGTATCGATGTTTGATCGGGCGATGACTTTGCTCCACTGGATTGGCCGTACAGGGCCTTAACTCATGCTCAACTTCCTCGCCCAGTTCTTCTGAGATCGCACGCGGGTATGAAGCTAATCCATCGGTGGCCACCTTCTCGGGTGGGTCTTCGTGAAGCCGTACTGCCTGGGCAAAGAAAGCTTTCGTTTCGCCCATATCGCGCGTTTTTCTCAGGCGAACATCGACCAAATTGCCATCTTCATCAATGCCCCGGTAAAGATAGCACCAGGCTTCTTTCACTCGAATATAAGTTTCGTCCACAAGCCATACTTTGCCCACCTTTTCTTGGCGTTTCGTTCGTAGCTGTTCGATAAAGTGGGGGAGAAACCGTTCCTCCCAGTCGCGAACGGTTTCATGGGTGAACTGAAAGCCTCGCAGCAGAAAAAATCAGCTACATCTCGACAGCTGAGCTTGTAGCGGACGCGACAGAACAATACCTGAAAGATAATGTCGGTGGGGACCTCGATAAAATTAAAGGGTGTGCTGGTACGCTCATTGAAGGTGCGGCGGCACTGCTTGTACCGAAACATGCCCTATCCCAGGTTGGTTATTCGCTGGAGTGGTGAGATACGAGACGATTGGCAATGAGGGCAATCCATGAGGTCGGTCGAACGAATTGAGCGCACCTAGCCTACCCGGCGATGGCGAAAATCCAGCTTTGGCTACTCAGCTCTGACGGATTCCGCCATCGGCCTTCCTTTTGCCTTTGTCGATGGATGTTGACGTGGAAGAGGTCTCAGACGCGGTTAAAGGTTCCTGTGCCAGGATTACGCAACATCCGGCATTTGGATCTCGTAGGGATTAGGGATGTCCAACTCGCGACCAACTACGGTTCCATCAGCGTCTTTGTGAGGGGGTTCGGAGAACGCCTTCAGCCCTACAAGGTCCTTTACGTGCATCTTTCGCGTCCACTTACTGATGCCTGCAAAGTTCCAGATCAGATTGAACGGCGGCGGCATTCGATTGATGAAGGACAGCAAGACCCTAGTCTTTCCTGCATCTAGCTCTTCGAGCGTGAACACCATCGTTGGGAAGTGGGGCGGACCTGCACCTTCAAGCGTGAAAGACACGGAATGATTGGGCTTTAGAGACTGGATTTCCTGGAATCCCATCGCCTTTCCCTTGGAGAAAAAGACAGTGCGCGTTCCAATAGTTCCGTCTTCGCCTTCGATGGTGTGCCCTGTATCCACAGCACATTTGGACTTTGTTTCTTTGGGCCAGGCAGACCATCGCATGAGGCGGTCTTGAAAACGGATGTCGTCATAGACTTGTCCGATGGGGACGTTGATTATGATCGTTTCCTGATACTCCAGTTTGGTCGGCGACAAAACCGACAGAAGGATGATGATCAGAGTGAGACAGCCAATAATGGCGGCGACAGTCGTCAGAATTGAAAGCATTGAAGACTCCTTACATTTGGAAATGGCGCAAGCGCACCACGTTCACTCAAGATGTAGCTTGATTATCAAGTATCTTGTTAAAAGAGTCAATCAGGTCTGGCACGAACTATTTTTTGGATTTCCGCTCATTTCGCAGATCGCGTAGTGTTATCCTGCGGCTGATCGCCTCCATCGCTTCAGCGACACGGCGCGCCTCAGTCGGTGCGGTCTTGGCCGAGGCCACATGGAACGTGAACATGCGCTTCTTGCCAGCTGTCAGGCCTTCCCACTCGGCGTTCGTAGCGTCGTCTTCGTTGAGAGCGAGCTGAAGGCTATGGGGAATATCAACATGGTCTTGGTCATCGACCCGAAACTGCATCTCGACCAGATCACCCACATCGAAACCGGTCTGTTTCTTCACTTCCGGCGATACGATGAAATACCGCCGTCCATCTCCAACTGGCATCCAAGCCCCGCGTACGGACACCTCTGCAATCTCACCTTCCACCCTCAAACGCGGGTAAACATCAAAGGGTAGCTCCTGCTCAAAGTGTGGCGGCATGAAGAGGACTTTGTAGATCAGGACCTTCTTTTTGCCAACACCTTGAAGAGCAATGACGTCTTCGAATGAGTGGGTGAAGTAAGACATATGGAGGTCTTCAGTTATTCAATTTAGCAAGCACTTCTATATCATAAGCTTATCAACTAACTTGGCAGTCAAGGTAATGGGTGGTATGACAGCTAGCAATACAGATGGTGCTGACCGCAGTGTTGAGGATTTAGTTCAGGTCTGCCGACGCCTGTATGATGCCATTGATCGGCTCGACACACAGGCTGCGGCCCTGGTGAATGTTAGCCGTAACGATCTGCGATGTTTGAACCTCCTAGCTGAAGCCCCGTCGAAGCCGAGCCACATCGCCAAAGAACTCGGTCTGACTTCAGGTTCAGTCACGAGCCTCTTGGACAGGCTAGAACGTGCAAATCTCATCCGACGGGATCGAGACCCAGATGATCGTCGGGGCGTGGTCGTGCATCCAACCGAGCACTTGTTTGCCACTGTTGGGCCGCTCTATCAGAGTACCGTTCTAAAACTCCAGGAACGGGCAGCGGGGTACTCACAAACTGAACTGAATGAAGCGGTTCGGTACTTGGGAGACGCAGCTACGGCCTATGAAGAGTCTAGAACCTGGGTGACTGACACAAATAGTTGAAATCTTTGCCTGTAGGGGATTAGAGAAAGTGGGCAGAGCCGATATGCAAAGCTGGAGTTCTAACACAACAGCCTAAACTGCATGTCAAGCTCACTCCAGCTCTATAATCAATTGTTCGCCTATCCGCTATTTGACGCGAGAGCAGTTGGCTCTCCTCTACAAGGCTGTTCGAGCTGACCTCCGTCTCCATACGATAGTTGTTCTCTTGCATCGCATAGGAGCACGGATTTCTGAACTGTTAGCCCTGAATCTGGCTGATGTTGATCTACTACATCGGCGGTTTCAGGTTGTTGGCAAGGGCAATAAACAGCGGTGGTGCTTCTACAGTCAGCATGACGCTCTATTTACGGCTCAGCAGCAGTTCACTGAGCGGGTCTCACGGTTGAGCTATCGGACCGTTCATCAGCACTGGAAAGCTGCCATCAAAGACATCCGACAGCTTATCGCTGCCAGAATCCATGATCTCAGACATACCTTTGCCACAGAACGGGTTGGCCTAATTGCGCTGGAGGAATTGCGGGCGTTAATGGGGCACGAGAAGATTCAGACGACGTTGCGCTATCAGAAGGTGATATCAGGACAGGCTGAGGCCGCAGCACAGAGAGCACTTGAGACGCTACTACATCTATCTCTATGTCATTGAAAAGCTAGCAGGCACATTAAGAGTAGCGTCCTTTCATACAGTAGCGGAGTAAATACAATACTCTGCATTTATAAACTATAAATTGAAAGCGAATGTACTACTGAAGCTCGATATTTTGTCTGATTGTTAGTACTTTTCCGGGCGCTTAGAAAATCCTGGCTTGAAACATAATCTAGGTAAGCGTTTCAGCCTATGAAACCTTTTCGTCAGGATCCAGGCCGGACCCCAATTGGCGGCGATTTTGATTGGGAACGGCCCCGCGATCAGGTTCTCGAGCCTCTTCGCGACGGGCAAAAGGCTCGTTTTGAGCGATACGATTGGTGTAAAGACGTGCTTACGGAGGCTCAGCATATATTACCTGGCGCGATAGTAATCGTTGAGGGTGTCTTCTCGAGTCGTGACGAGTTGGCTGCTAAATACGATTTTCGAATTTGGGTCGATTGCCCGCGCCAACTGCGGTTGAAGCGCGGGATCGAGCGGGATGGAGAATCGTATCGAGACCGTTGGGAGCAGGATTGGATGCCAAGCGAAGATCGGTACGTGGAAAACCACCAACCGATCGACCGAGCAGACTTCGTAGTTAGCGGAGAGGC
>ERZ1740070.687-NODE-687-length-22600-cov-26.510579_pt1 | contig 22600 bp, 3 predicted proteins | sample MGYA00581734_ERZ1740070 | MGnify/ENA primary metagenome ERZ1740070 (study PRJEB43018, sample SAMN04849744) | marine metagenome | isolation source: floating plastic debris | place: Pacific Ocean | collected 2008-09-01 | study: EMG produced TPA metagenomics assembly...
GCGATTGTCAAACGCCATGAGTCCCTTAGAACTGTCTTTGTTCAACAGGATAATCAGCCCTATCAGAAAATTTTGTCTGACCTCTCCCTAGAGATATCAGTGAGCGATCTCAGGCAGGTGTCTGATCCATCCACCGAGGTCCATCGTTGGCAGGAACGTTTGGCCCATAGTCCATTTGAGTTAGAAACAGGTCCGCTAGTGCGGGCACATCTGTTGCAAATTCAGGATGATCAGTTTGAGTTTATTTTGATCCTCCATCATCTGATCGCCGATGGCTGGTCACGGGGTGTGCTCTTAAAAGAGTTGGCTACCTACTACCGTGGCTATGTTGCAGGACATCCGATCAGCCTGCCAGCTTTAAACATTCAGTATGCTGATTATGTTTTACGCCAGCAGCAGTTATCTCAGACATCTAATTATCAGGCTCAGCTGGCCTATTGGCAACAACAACTAGCCGATCTAAGCCCGCTCAGTTTGCCAAACGATAGCGCCGATCTATCAGATCGCAACACCATTATTGACTTTTCGAGTCGCACCCTTACCCATACCTTCTCATCTGAACAAACCCAGGCGATCAAGACTCTCGGACAGCAGTCTGGGGCCACTTTGTTCATGGTGTTGCTGGCTGTCTTTAAGCTATTGCTCCATCGCTACAGCGGCCAGCGAGATCTCGCAGTGGGGGTACCCGTCGCCGGGCGCAGCATCACTGATGTGGAACCGCTGATTGGCTTTTTTGTAAATACTTTAGTGCTTCGTACCGAGCTAACCGCTAGCCATTCTACGTTTCAAGATTGGTTAAAAGTGGTGCAGGCCACCGTAGCCGATGCGCTTCAGCATCAAGATGTGTCTTTTCCCGAAGTGGTAGACGCTCTGAATGTCGATCGGATTCCCGGTCAGAATCCGCTATTCCAGGTGATGTTTCAGGTGCAGAGTGGTTATCAGCTGCAAAATGCGGAACAGCTGGCACTGGATATGCCAGGGTTGTCTTCTATTCAGGGTTGGATTGAGCTAGATCAAACTAAGTTTGACATGAGCTGGCATGTGATTGAGCGGGATGGTTCACTGCTGGTGGCAGTTGAGTATCGGACTGCTTTGTTTAGTTGCGATCGCATCCAACGCATGCTCAACCATTTCCAAACCCTGACAGCATCAGTACTAACCAATCCCGACAAGCCCCTTAGCGAGCTTAATTTTCTCTCTGAGCAAGAGCATCGCCAGTTAGGAGAGTGGAGTCAGGGCAAAGGAGTTGCATCTTCTCAAGACTGTTTTCCTCAGCGTTTTGAACAACAGGTTGAAAAGACGCCGGATGCGATCGCAGTTCGCATCCAATCCAATCAGTCTGAAACCCGCACCCTTACCTATCAACAACTTAACCAACGTGCCAACCAGCTTGCCCACTGGCTCAAAGCCCAGGGCATTGGCCCAGAAAAATTGGTGGGCGTTTGTTTATCCCCTGGCATTGACCTGGTTGTCGCACTGCTAGCCACCTTAAAAGCAGGGGGAGCCTATGTACCACTAGATCTTGCTCTCCCTCAAGCAAGACTGCACTATATGGTGCAGGACTCTCATCCACAGGTACTGATCGCCCAAGATGATGCCCTGGGTGCAGAAAATTCTTCTACTACTGTTATTGTTCTAGATGAGGCCAAAGCACAGTTAGCGGCCCAACCGAGTCAGAATCCGCCAGTCACCATTGGTCCTGACAACCTGGCCTATGCCATCTACACATCAGGATCAACCGGTAAACCCAAGGGCACTCTACTATCTCACCGAGGGTTAATCAATTATCTCAACTGGTGTATCGCATCCTATCCCCTGACCCAGGGTCAAGGTGTTCTCGTTCAGTCCTCGATTGGTTTTGATGCCACCATCACCAGCTTGTTTTCACCGCTGTTGGTGGGCCAATCACTGCACTTCAATCCAGACGTCTCAGAAATTGAAGCCATCCAACAAGCCTTATCCGCAGGCATGAGCCTGATCAAGCTAACACCCGCTCACCTGAGGGCACTACAGCCCCTACTAAAGGCCCACCCCCTGACAAAAGAACACTTACCCAAAGCCCTCGTCATCGGTGGAGAATCTTTGCATCAGCATCACATCGACCTGTGGCAAAAACACTATCCTGACGTAGCGCTGATTAATGAATATGGTCCCACCGAGACCGTTGTCGGTTGCTGTGTGCATTGGGTCAGTCAACAAGACCATGGCAGTTTACCCATCGGTCGACCGATTGATGGAGCACAGCTCTACGTTTTAGATGAGTACTTAGAGCCGGTACCCGTAGGTATTCCGGGAGAACTGTACATCGGTGGAGCTGGGATAGCCCGAGGCTATTTGAATCAACCTGGATTAACCGCCGAGCGGTTTGTACCCAATCCATTCGCAACGCTTCAAACCGCTGATCGGCCCAGCAACAGCAATACTCTATATAAAACTGGCGATCTGGTGCGCTACCGAGCAGACGGGACTTTAGACTATTTGGGGCGTATCGACAACCAGCTTAAGGTGCGTGGCTTCCGGATTGAACCCGGTGAGATTGAGGCATTACTGTGCCAGCATCCCCAGGTTAACCAATCGGTAGTTATCTTAAGTGAAGAGCAGGGTCGCACTGACTTGGTAGCCTACGTTGTTGGATCTGCAGCGACGGCATCAACAGATTTTCCTCAACTGATCGCCGACCTAAAACAGTATTTAACTCAGACCTTGCCTCCTTACATGGTGCCTACTCAGTTTGTTGAGTTGGCCCAGCTGCCCCTGACTAACAACGGCAAAATTGATCGACAGGCGCTGCCTAAACCACAAAAAAGGGCTAATCTCCAGACAGCAGTTTTACCTCAAACTGACAAGGAAACAATTCTATTAGATATCTGGCAACAGATTTTAGGTCATGACTCCGTGGGCATTTATGACAATTTCTTTGAGTTAGGGGGAGATTCAATCTCCGCCATGCAGATTGTTTCAAAAGCACAGCAGCAGGGGTTGTCCCTTACCCCAACTCAGCTATTTGAACACCAGACCATCGCAGCACAGGCAGCGATTGCCCAGCAGACACCGACTACATTACCAGCCACAGCCCCTGTAGTCGGTGATGCTCCCTTGGGACCGATCCAGTGGGACTTGTTTAATCAGGCACTTGTAGACCCCCACCACTACAATCAATCCATCATGGTGGTGGTCAAGCCAGAGGTTAATGCTGACTACTTAAAAACAGGGTTACAGCTGTTGGCCGATCACCACGATGCCCTGCGCCTGAGGTTTAGGCAAACTGCAGCACGGTCTGCTTGGAAACAGCACTATGCCATCGCTGGGACAGTCCCATTTGACGTTCTAGCGCTAACGGATGAGCAGCATTTAGCAGATACCGTCACCACGCTCCAAGCAAGTTTGGATCTCACTGAAGGGCCTTTATTCAGGGGCGTATTGCTCCACCTAAACGAAGGCGGTAGTCGCCTAATCCTGATCGCCCATCATTTAATTGTGGATGGTGTTTCCTGGCGCATCTTATTAACCGATCTGTTGACCCTATATACTCAGCTAGAGGCTCAGCAAACACCAACACTGCCACAAAAAACAACTGCTTTTGGTGATTGGACACGCCATATTCAGGCACAACAGTTTGAAACTGAATTTTCCTATTGGTCAGATATGTGTGAGGCCGTTCCTGGCCTACCAGTGGATAACCTTAGCGAGACTAATACTGTAGATAGTCAAGGAGAAATTTCTACTACTCTAGATGCCGAGCAAACAGAGCTACTCAAGTCAGTTAAGCTACCCGCTGATGTGCTGTTAACAACGGCTCTGGCTCAAACCCTTAACCAGTGGAGTCGCAATAGCACCCTTGTTCTCGACATGGAAGGGCATGGTCGCCATAGCTGGACTGACAGTATCGACCTATCCCAAACCGTCGGCTGGTTTACAGCCCTATTTCCGGTGAAATTATCATTACCTGTGGGGTCGCTGGCCGAGCAGCTGAGCTATGTGCAGAAGACCCTGAACCAGGTTCCTAACCATGGCATCGGCTATGGAGCATTACGGGCAAATTTACCCCAGGGAGATTGTTTTAGCTCTCCAGCAGAGATTAGTTTTAACTACCTTGGTAAATTTAATTTAAATCGCTCTCAAGGCTTCATGCAAGGGCTAGCACCTGAAAAAGTGATAGCGATGCGCCATCCGAAAACTCAGTGCCGTTACCTGATGGAGATAATTGCTCTCATCCAACCTGGAGCTACCGGAAACGATCAGCTAAAAATTGTTTGGCGATATGGTCAGCAATGTTATCACAGCAGCACCCTGGAACAGCTTTCCCAGCGATACATAAACAATCTCAAATCGCTAATTGCCCACTGCAGCCGTCCAAAGGACTATACGCCATCTAGTTTTTCGGCTGCTCGGGTAGATTCGCAACAGCTTAGCCAGTTGATGAACAAGCTGGCAACTAAGGGGAGGGCATAACCATGGCTAATGTTGTGGATATCTATGAACTCTCGCCTACCCAGCAGGGCATGCTGTTTCACACGATTTATGCACCGGAAACAGGCATTTACTTTGAGCAACGCCATTGTTTACTACAGGGAGATCTAGATACCACAGCCTTTAAACAGGCGTGGCAGCAGGTCGTCAATCGCCACGGGGTGTTGCGCACTGAGTTTCACTGGCAAGAAACAGACAAACCCCTGCAGGTCGTGTATGACACGGTTGAACTCCCCTGGGTTGAGGAAGATTGGCAGTCGTTTAGCCAGACACAACAGGCTGACAAACTAGAGACATTTTTAACGCTGGATCGGACTCAGGGATTTCGACTGGACCAGGCTCCCCTCATGCGCTGTGGGCTGTTTAAGCTGGGGCAGGATACCTCGGGTCACCCGCAGCATCGATTTACCTGGAGCTATCATCATTTGCTAATGGATGGCTGGTGCAACGGTGTCTTAATTAAGGAAGTGCTGGCCACTTATCACGCAATTTGTCGAGGCAGCTCGTTGCAGCTGCCGCCGCCCCAACCCTATCGAAACTATATTGAGTGGCTTCAACAGCATGATAAGACCCAGGCTAACGCCTATTGGCAGCAGGTTCTCCAGGGGTTTAGTGTACCCACCCCCTTAGGCATTTCTCAAAAAAGTGCTAGGCAAATTAATCAGAATGGAGCACCACAGGGCGAACATCAAATTTGCTTTTCAACAGTGTTGTCAACTGTCTTACAGACGTCTGCCAAGCGGTTTCGCCTAACGCTAAATACTCTATTCCAGGGTGCTTGGGCCGTTATTTTGAGCCGCTACAGCGGTCTATCCGATGTGTTGTTTGGCATTACCGTATCTGGACGACCGCCAGAACTATCCGGTGTGGAGTCGATGGTGGGGCTATTTATCAATACGGTGCCGTTGCGATCGCACCTCCCCCACGACACTCATCTCCTCCCCTGGCTGCAGCAGCTCCAACAGGACCAGCGCGATCGCGAAACCTACGGTTACAGCGCCCTCACGGATATCCAAGCCCTAAGTGATGTCCCCAGGGGCACACAGCTGTTTGAGAGCCTGCTTGTTTTTGAAAACTACCCCACCTCCATTGAGGCCGCTACCCAGAATAGTTCTGGACTTTCTTTACAAGATGGTCAGGGATATGAGCAAACCAACTATCCTCTGACACTGGTGATTATTCCAGGCGATACCATCCAACTGAGTCTGCGGTATGACACTAATCACATTTCCAAGGCAGCCGCAAAACGCCTACTGGGCCATCTAGAAGTCGTCTTAGAGAGCTTTGTTGCGAATCCTCAACAGCAGCTGGGACAATTACCAATCTTGCCAAAAACAGAACAGCAGCAGCTGGTTCAATGGTCTCAGGGTAAGGTAGCTGATATCTCTCCTTACTGCATTTATCGACAGTTTGAAATCCAAGCTGCTCAAACTCCCCAAAAGACAGCTATCCGATTTGTCCCCCATGCAACAGGGGTTAAAGCCGCTGCGTTAACCTATCAGCAGCTCAATGAGCGTGCCAATCAACTGGCGCACTATTTAATGCGACAGGGGGTGGAACCAGGCACCAGAGTGGGGCTTTGTCTGCATCGCTCTATCGATATGGTTGTCGGTTTGTTAGGCATCCTCAAAGCTGGAGGCACTTATGTGCCATTGGATCCCAGCTATCCATCTGAGCGGCTGAGCTATATCGCTGCCGATGCCCAGATAGATCTGCTGGTAACAACATCAAACATCAATGGGGCTGCGGACCTTCGCCAAATCATCCTAGCCCTTGATTTAGACAAAAAAGCTCATAACATCAGCCAACAATCCACTCAAAATCCATATCCTCAGGCTAGTCTGAGTGAAACAGCCTACATTCTCTACACCAGCGGCAGCACAGGTAAACCCAAAGGAGTCCCTATCCTCCACCGGAACCTCACCAATTTCTTGAGTGCGATGGCAGATGCCCCCGGTATCAAGTCAACCGATACCCTGCTAGCGGTTACCACCCTGGCGTTTGATATTGCCGCCCTAGAGATCTTTTTACCGCTGGTCACTGGAGCCCAGCTGGTGATCACCCCCCGCGCCGTCGTACAGGACGGACAACAGCTGGCCGCTGTCCTAGAGACCTATAGCATTACTATGATGCAGGCCACACCAGCCACTTGGAGACTCTTGTTAGACAGCGGTTGGTCGGGAAATTCTGGACTAAAAATGTTGTGCGGAGGTGAAGCGTTAGAACTAGCCCTAGCCCAACAGCTGTTACCCCATGGTGGCGAACTATGGAACCTGTATGGGCCGACAGAGACAACCATTTGGTCAGGTGTTTTAAGGGTTACCCCAGAAATATTAAAGTCTGGTGCTGTTCCCATTGGCTCTCCCATTGCCAATACCCAGTTTTATAGTCTCGATCAGGATCACCGACAGGTGCCCATCGGCGTCCCAGGTGAACTGTACATCGGCGGCAGCGGTCTTAGCCCTGGCTATTGGCAACGGCCTGAGCTAACCGCAGAGACATTTATTCAAAATCCAGTTCAGGCTACAGAGACGGTGGGCCGCACCGATGCCTCCATGCCCCCAAGCCCTCTCTACAAAACGGGAGATCTCGTCCGCTACCGCGAAGATGGCACCCTAGACTATCTGGGCCGAGTCGATCATCAGATTAAGCTGCGCGGATTCCGCATTGAGCCAGGGGATATTGAAACAGCTTTAGTGGCACATCCTGGTGTTAAGCAAACTGTGGTGATCCTGCGAGATCAGCAGCTAGTCGCTTATTTAGTTGTGACTAAAGAGATTTCGTCTGCGGATGGTTTGATTAGCAATCTACGTCGATGGCTGAGCCAGCAGCTGCCAGCCTACATGATGCCGACGGCCTATGTGATCTTAGAGTCACTGCCGCTCACCCCCAATGGCAAGGTGGATAGACGTTCTCTACCCTCACCCCAAAAAGTCACCTCGGGGATGTCTACACCACAGACTCCGGTTGAAGTGTTGATGGCAGGAATTTGGGCGAGGGTTTTAGACTGTGATCAGATTAGTTTAGACGATCATTTCTTTGATCTGGGCGGCCATTCTCTCTTGGCAACACGGGTGATTGCCCAAGTGCGCCAGATACTCAAAGTAGAGGTGCCGTTGCGATCGCTATTCGAGCAACCGATTTTAGCTGACTTTATCGCCGTTATTGAACAGACCCAGGGCCAGCCGTTACCCTCCATTCCCCCCAGCGAGCAAAGGGTCCTATCCTATGCCCAGCAGCGACAGTGGCTAATGACACAGCTGGCCCCTGACAGTCGTGCCTACACCATTCCAACGGCGGTGCGTCTGACGGGTAAATTGTCCATGGCCGGGCTACATCAAAGCCTGGCTCAGGTGGTGGAGCGCCATGACACCCTGAGGACCCACTATCCTACCGTGGATGGAGACGCTGTGCCTGTGGTTGTCCCTGCGACAGAGGCAGCAGCTCAGATCGCCATCGAACAAGTCGATTTGAGCCCATTAGCTGTTGTTGATCAACAAGCTGAAATTAAGCGGCTGATCCAACATCAGACGCAACAGAATTTTGACCTTGCCCAAGGCCCCTTATGGCGAGCACAGTTATTACGATTGGGTGACCAGGAACATATTCTATTGTTTGCCCTGCATCATATCGTTGCCGATGGTTGGTCCATGGGTATCTTGCTAAAGGAGCTGACGGCATTTTACCAAGCCTTTCAAACCAATGAACCGGTTGATTTACGTCCCTTAAGCATTCGATATGGAGACTATGCAGCCTGGCAAAAATCCCTTGATCTAAGTGAACAGATTAGCTACTGGCAACAGCAGCTGCAGGGTGTCGCCCCACTGCTACCGCTACCCACAGACTATCCTCGACCAGCAGAACCTGCTTTAGCAGGAGCCACCTACGAGTTTCGACTATCACAGCAACAAACAGACGCTCTTCGAGACTTTAGTCAGCAAAATGGCGTCACCTTGTTTATGACGCTGCTGGCGGCGTTCAAAACCTTACTCTATCGCTACAGCGGCGTTAGTGACCTGCTGATCGGCACCCCCATTGCCAACCGTCGCCAGACCCAGACAGAAGATCTGATCGGTCTATTTGTGAATACATTGGTGATGCGCACGAACCTATCAGGAAATCCCCGCTTTACAGATTTGCTGACCCAGGTCCGTACCGTGGCCCTAGATGCTTACCACCATCAGGATCTCCCCTTTGAACAACTGATCGATGGCTTAGAAATTCCCCGTAGTCAGAGCCACACACCTCTATTTCAGGTAATGTTTGCGCTGCAAAATACTCCCCTAGAGTCAGTTTCGTTAGATAATTTAGACTGGTCACCGCTAAGCGTCGAAACAGGTACGGCTAAGTTTGATCTCACCCTAGAGATGAGAGAAACCAACCGGGGGCTGGTGGGGGTCTTTGAATATCGTCGTGATCTGTTTTCAGCTGATACGATGCACCGGATGGCAGGGCATCTACGCACATTGCTCAAGGCGCTGCCGGACCACGGCCAATTGCCCCTTTCCCAACTGCCTATGCTGTTGCGACAAGATCAGCAACAGTTAGAAAGCTGGCGGCAGCCGCCTTCTATCGAGCCAGTGGAGCAGCGCTGTATTCATCAGCTATTTGAGGCGCAGACCCAGGCTAGACCAGAGGCTGTTGCCATTGTCCACAGTCAAACTCACCTGACCTATCAAACCCTCAACCATCGAGCCAATCAGCTGGCACACTATCTCCAGGAGCGCGGCGTTGCCCCTGGGACTAGGGTAGGTATTTGGGCCGAGCGTTCTCCGGGGATAATTGTCGCCATCCTGGCCATTTTGAAGGCCGGTGGCACCTATGTGCCCCTCGATCCCACATATCCCACAGAGCGGCTTATCTGGATGGTGCAAGATACTGAGCTGGCCTTGGTGCTAGCGGACGGTACAGCTGTTTTGACTGAGGTTCAAGAGCTGGTGAGTGTGGTGGAACTAGATGCGATCGCACCCCAGCTATCCACCTACCCAACCACTAATCTCTCTTCTCAAGTTCTTGCCAGCAGTCTTGCCTATATTCTCTATACCTCCGGGTCTACCGGTCAGCCCAAAGGCGTTTGCACCCCCCATCGCGCCGTCACTCGGCTGGTGCAGAGTCCCAACTATGTCACCCTCACCAGCCGCGATCGTCTCCTACAGGTCGCTCCCCTCACCTTCGACGCCTCCACCTTTGAAATCTGGGGAGCCCTGCTCAATGGGGGCCAGCTAGTACTACCACCAACCCAGTCCCCATCCCTAGAAGAACTAGCACAGACCATTGTTTCTCACCAGGTAACAACACTTTGGCTCACCTCTGGGCTATTTAACCTGATGGTAGATGAACAGCTAGACAGCCTTCAGTGCGTCCGCCAGCTGTTGGCGGGGGGTGATGTTCTCTCCACCCGTCACCTACAAAAAGCCCTAGCCGTCCTCAAACATACCCAAATTATCAACGGCTATGGTCCCACAGAAAGCACCACCTTTACCTGCTGCCACCGGATTACCGCAGACGACCTGATCACCAGTGCCCCCATTGGTTATCCCATCAACCACACCCAAATTTACGTTCTCGATGCCGACCTACAGCAGGTCCCCCCTGGCCTACCCGGTGAGCTATACATTGGCGGAGCCGGACTGGCCCATGGCTATCTCAACCAGCCTCAATTAACCGCTGAGCGCTTTATTCCCAATCCATTTTACGACGTGCGCCAGGTCGGCAGTGACTGTTTTTATCTGTACAAAACAGGCGATCAGGTTCGCTATCGCAACGATGGTGCGTTGGAATACCTGGGTCGCCTTGATCAACAAGTTAAAATACGTGGCTTCCGCATCGAACTCGGTGAAATTGAAACAGCCCTGACTCACCACCCTGATATTCAACAGGCCCTTGTTGTTGTCTACGGTGACGCTGCCGATCAAAAACGCCTAGTTGCCTATCTCCAGCCGTCCCACCACATTTCGGCACCAGGACAAACGCCTCAGCCGGTTCAAATCTTACGGCAGTTTCTCCTCACCCAGCTCCCTGACTACATGGTGCCCGCCAAGTTCATCTGGCTTGAGGCGCTACCCTTAACGAGCAATGGAAAAGTAGATCGAAAAGCATTGCCCACACCCCAATGGGAGAGTAGCAACTCTGTTTTGCCACAAACCGAGGTAGAGAAAACCCTAGCTGAGATTTGGACAGCTATCCTATCGGTAAAATCAGTTAGCATCCACGACAATTTCTTTGATCTGGGCGGAGACTCGATTCTGGCCATGCAGATTGTCAGTCGTGCAGCCCAAGCAGGGCTAGTGCTCACACCAAAGCAGCTCTTCCAGCATCAAACCATTGCTGAACTAGCTATGGTGATGGCAACAGATCACAGCGTCAACAACGATCCGCCCATTGCTCAGGAACTTGCCACAGGAGACGTGCCCCTCACGCCGATCCAATGTTGGTTCTTTGACCAGGCCCTCGCCGCCCCCCATCATTTCAATCAATCCATCTGTTTAGAGCTGCCATTAGACGTTAATCGCACAGCATTAGCCCAGGCTTTAGAAGCCGTTTACCAACACCACGATGCCCTTAGACTCAGGTTTCGCCAGGATCAGCAGGGTTGGCACCAACAGTATGGAACAGCGGCAGCACCAACGATCCAATGGGTGTTCTTAGAACAGTTAGCCAGTACGGAGCAAGATAATGCCGTCGCCTATGAGGCAAAAATCTTACAAAAAAGTCTCAATTTATACACCGGATCATTAATAGCTGTTGGTGGCTTCGATTTCGGCCCATCTCGCCCGAATCAGCTGCTGATCGTAATCCATCATTTGGTGATTGACGGTGTCTCCTGGCGTATCTTACTGGAAGATTTTCAACAGGCCTATCAACAGGCCATCAGCTTGGCAAAATCTCCCCAACCAACTGCCATATGTCTAGCCCCTAAGAGCCACTCCTATCAGCTCTGGGCCAACCACTTGGTACAGGTTGCCAATCATCCAGAGACTCAATCCGCCTACCCATACTGGCGGGCTATCGCTCAAACTGAGTTAGTACCTTTACCCTGTGAAAGCCCTGACAACAAAAACACTATTCAAGCGGTAAAACGGGTCACGGTCCAGCTTTCTCCTTCACAAACCCAGTTATTACTCCACCGGGTGCCATCGGTGTACAACAGCCAGATCACCGATGCCCTACTAACAGCCCTGACCCAAACTATCACTCAATGGACCCAGCAATCGACTGTTCTGATCGATCTAGAAAGCTATGGACGCTTCTCAGAAACATTAAATCTATCTCGCACAGTGGGCTGGTTTACCTGTCTCTATCCAGTCTGTTTATCCCTTGAGCCAGAGTCTTCTGTGGGGGAGCAACTCAAAGAGATAAAAGCTCAACTTCAAGCCGTTCCCCAGCAAGGGCTGAGCTATGGCCTATTGCATTATCTAGGCCAACAAGAGCTGGCCATCACCCCTGCCATTAGCTTCAACTACCTGGGACAGATTGATTTAGTAGATATGGATAAGAACAGCGGCTTCCGACGCGTTGCTAGCCCTGGGGATAATCAAGATGCCATGAATCAACGCCTACACCAGATTGATATCAATGGTTGGGTAGAAACAGGCCAGCTTTCCATAGAATGGACCTTTAACCCCAGCTATCAAAGCCCTGAAACCATTCATCAGCTAGCAGGAGAGTTTATTCATCGATTAGACCTGTTGATTGAACACTGTCTATCTAGAAAAGACTCGGACTACACCCCCGATGATTTCAATCTAGTTCAGATCGATCAAGCTGACCTGGACCAGGTTTTAGCCCAAGTAAGTTTTTCTGGAGAACAGGAGGTGTCGCGATGAGTCGCAGCGTTCAAGACATTTATCCCCTTTCTCCCACACAGCAGGGCATGCTGTTCCATAGTCTCTATGGGCCAAAATCAGGGGCATACATTGTACAAGTAAGCTATACCCTCACAGGAGACATAAATTTAGAGGCGTTTGAGCAGGCATGGCAACAGCTGATAGAACGTCACACCATTCTCAGAACGGCCTTTGTCTGGGATAACCTGGCATCGCCCGTGCAGGTAGTAGGGCAACGGGCAGCGTTACCCATTGTTTGGCTAGATTGGCAAGCGCTATCCGATAAAAAGCAGCAGCAGTCTTTTATAGAGTGGCTTAAAACCGATAGACAACAAGGATTTGATCTCTCGACAGCCCCTCTGATGCGGCTCACTGTCATACAGTTAGGGCCAAACTGTCGTCGCATCATTTGGACCCACCATCATCTGCTCCTAGACGGCTGGTCTTTACCGATCTTGCTAAGGGAGTGGATGGTTTACTATCAGGCGGCCTGTACTCAGCAGACTGCTCAGATTGCGCCACCGCTGCCCTATCGGGACTACGTTGTTTGGCTACAACAGCAAAATCTAACTCAGGCGAAACAGTTTTGGAAAAAACAGCTGGCAGGTATCATGGCTCCCACGCCGCTGGGCATCGACGGGGGAGCATCCCAGCGGGCAAGCACCCTGGCTAGTTATCAAGAACGGCAGTTTTCTTTATCCACTGAGCTAACCCAACAGCTTCAGTCTTTTGCAAAGCAACATCGACTCACCCTGAGTAGTGTGGTGCAGGGAGCCTGGTCTAAGATTCTCAGCTGCTACAGTGGCTCATCTTCTGTCCTCTATGGTTTGGCCTGTGCGGGTAGACCTAGCAGCTTACCCAAGAGCGACAGCCGAGTGGGGTTATTTATTAATACCCTACCCATGCGAGTCGAGGTAGCACCGGATAGTAAGCTAATTCCCTGGCTGCAGCAGATTCAGGCTCAGCAGCTTACCATTCAGCCCTACGAATATACTCCCCTGGTTGAGATTCAGGCCGTCAGTGAAATGCCGAAAAGCCTGCCCTTGTTCGAAAGTGTGGTGGTGTTTGAAAACTACCCCATTCAGCCTCAACAGAGCATGGACAAGCTCGATATAGCCGATGTTTCTGTCATAGAACAAACCCACTATCCCCTCACGCTGTTTGCTGTTGCCAACAAAGCCCTAAACTTCAAATTGCTGTATGATCAGACCCGATTTTCTGAGGCCGCTATCAGCCGACTTTTAGAGCATCTCTCAACGGTTTTGAGTAGTCTCTTGCAGTCTTCTAACAGGACACTCAAAGATATTTCAATCCTCTCAGCGACCGAACAGCAACAGCTTTTAACCTATGGACAAGCACTGACAGATAACGCTCCTGAGCAATGCGTCCATGAGATAGTCGCACATCAGGCATCTCGGACACCTGATGCCACAGCCGTTATTTTTAATGGTGACTGCCTCAGCTATGGTCAGCTCAACCAACAGGCAAATCAGTTAGCCCATTATCTAAAACAACAGGGAATTATTTCTGGCACCTTAATTGGCATGTGCCTGGAGCGTTCCATAGATATGGTAGTAGCTCTGTTGGCAATTTTGAAAGCAGGGTGTGCCTACGTACCGTTAGACCCCACCTATCCCGTAGCTCGCCTTAACCATACGGTAAAAGATGCCGGTATTAGCTGGGTCATTTGCCATCAAGTCACCTGCTCTGTTGTCGTGAATGCAGATATTCAACAGATTGATTTAAGCCAACTTTCAACAACGTTAGCCAGTCTGCCGACAACAAATCCCGTCGAACACAGTCATCTGGATAGTCTGGCCTACATGCTTTATACCAGCGGTAGCACAGGTAAACCTAAGGGCGTTCCTATTCAGCACCGGAGCCTGAGCAATTTGCTAGGAGCGATGGCCCGTCGTTTACGTATCAAAGCCAGCGATACGCTGATGGCAGTCACCACCCTGGCCTTTGACATTGCCGCCTTAGAATTATTTTTACCCCTGGTCAGTGGAGCCCGTTTGCTGTTGGCTAGTGACGAGATTGTACGGGATGGTTATCAGCTAATCGCCCATCTAGATGCCTATGGCGTGGATATTATGCAGGCCACACCCGCTACATGGCGATTGTTGATCAACAGCGGTTGGAGCGGCCAAAGTGGTCTTAAGGTTCTGTGTGGTGGAGAAGCTCTCGACATGACGCTGGCACAGCGACTTTTAAGCTGTGCGGAGGAGGTTTGGAATGTTTATGGTCCCACGGAAACAACTATCTGGTCAGGGGCATTAGAGCTATCTGCTGAACAGCTTACAGAGGGTGCCGTTCCCATTGGTTATCCCATTGATAACACTCAGTTTTATGTGCTGGATCAGCAGCAAAGGCAGGTTCCTGTTGGCGTTGCTGGCGAGCTTTATATTGGCGGAATGGGGCTGACCCCAGGATATTGGCAGCGGCCTGAGCTGACGACAGAGAGATTTGTTGTCAATCCGTTGGTGAAGATGATGGAAGGCGGCCGCCTGTATAAAACGGGCGATCGTGTTCGCTACCGCGAGGACGGCACCCTGGATTATCTGGGGCGGTTTGATCAGCAAACAAAGCTCCGGGGATATCGCATAGAACTCGGTGAAATTGAGGCTGCGATCGCAACCCACTCAACCATCTCCCAAGCGATCGTCACGGTCCAAGGAGATCGGCCAGAAAGCCAGCAGCTAGTGGCCTATGTCACCCTGACCCACGGCAGTGATGAACAAACAGTAGGTGGTGAGATGCGATCGCACCTCAATCCCCTACTCCCCACCTATATGATCCCTACGGCCTACCAGGTCTTAGACGCATTTCCCCTGACCCCCAACGGCAAAGTTGACAGAAAGGCACTTCCAGCGCCGCAGCAAAGGACAGCTCCTACTAATAGTCAACCCCAAACCTCCTTAGAAAAAACACTGGCAGATATTTGGCAGTCCCTGTTAAATCTAGATGCCGTCAGCATCCACGACAACTTTTTTGAAGTGGGGGGTCATTCACTGCTAGTGGTCAATGCCCAGAGCCAAATTCGCCAGAAGCTAGGGGTAGAAATCTCCTTGATGGATCTGTTTCAGTATCCCACCCTCAGCGCCCTAGCCACCCACATCACCCAGCAAGGCCCCTCAGACGATCCTCCCGATCGAGCCATAGCCATGACAGCTGGCAAACAGCGCTTAAAGCAGCGCTTACAAAAGCGCCAGAGTGCAGCAACCATCGACCCGTTAGGAGGTGCCACCCAATGAGTACGCAACCAGCACGTTCTAACCCATCTCTCACTGGCTTAGAAATCGCCATTATTGGCATGGCAGGCCGCTTCCCAGGGGCTCAGTCTGTTACTGAATTTTGGCACAACCTACAGCAGTCGGTGGAGTCCATCATCCCCCTCGAAGACGAGCATTTACGGACTCAGGGAGTGTCTCCAGCAACCCTCGCCGACCCTAGCTATGTAAAAGTGGGTGGTGTACTGACTGGCACAGACCAGTTTGATGCGGCCTTCTTTGGCTTTAGCCCCCGTGAAGCAGAACTCTTAGATCCCCAACAGCGAATATTTTTAGAAACCGCTTGGCAAGCCCTCGAAACCGCTGGCTACGACAGCAATCGCTATCCAGGCAGCATCGGCATATACGGCGGTGCCGGTATGAATGGGTATTTGTTAAACCTGTATGCCAGTCCCTCAATTCGAGAGAATGTCAGCCCCTACGAGCTATTTATCTCTAATGACAAAGACTTTTTAACAACGCGGGTCTCCTATAAGCTCAACTTGCAAGGTCCGAGTTTAGATGTACAAACGGCCTGTTCTTCATCTTTAGTAGCCGTTCATCTAGCCTGTCAGGCATTGCTCAGTGGTGAATGTGACATGGCGCTAGCCGGAGGTGTGGCCATTTCTAAACAGCTGGGCTATAAGGCTCAATCAGGCAGTATCTATGCCGCTGATGGCCACTGTCGGGCGTTTGATGCCCAGGCAGATGGTACCGTTGGCGGTAATGGCGTGGGCATGGTTGTCTTAAAGCGACTAGATGATGCCTTAAACGATGGAGACACCATTAACGCCGTAATCAAAGGCTCGGCCATCAACAATGATGGGGCCATGAAAGTCAGCTACACCGCCCCCCGCATTGATGCCCAGAAAGTGGTGATTCAAGCCGCCCAGGCCATGGCAGAAGTCTCTCCCGAAAGCATTAGCTATATTGAGGCCCATGGTACGGGCACTGAACTAGGTGACCCGATTGAATTGGCCGCCCTCACCCAAGCATTTCAAACAGACCAGACTGGTTTCTGCGCCATTGGTTCAGTCAAAACCAATATTGGCCACCTAGATGCCGCCGCCGGCATTGCCGGATTAATTAAAACTGTCCTTGCCCTCCAGCATAAACAGATCCCTGCTAGCCTACATTTTCAGCAGCCAAACCCCAAAATTGACTTTGAGAAGAGCCCATTTTACGTCAATGCCACCCTCAACGATTGGCCCCAAAAAGAATCACCGCGACGGGCCGGTGTCAGTTCCTTTGGTATTGGCGGCACCAATGCCCACATAATTCTCGAAGAAGCCCCAGTTCAGTTGGTTAAAAAAGAGACTGCAGAACCTCAGGTGCTGGTACTCTCTGCAAAAACACCCACAGCCCTGAACACTGCTGCTAGCAATTTAATCGAGTATCTAAAACAATCTCCTGATATTTCCCTGGCGAATGTTGCCCATACCCTACAGGTGGGACGTCGTGCCTTTGGATATCGTCGCAGCATTGTTGCCCAGGATATAGCAGAAACCGTTGCCCAACTACAGATACCCACGGCCCAAACCAGCAGCGAACATCCTCACCTAGTATTTCTCTTTCCAGGGCAGGGTAGCCAATATCCTGGCATGGCCAAGGGCCTCTACAAAACCCAACCCGTCTTTAAAGCGGTCATAGATGACTGTGCCACCATCCTTGATAGAGAGTTGAAACCATCCTTAACGCATCTTCTCTTTGGCCCTGCCACAGACCTGCTCACCCACACACGTTACACTCAGCCCGCCCTATTCTCTGTTGAATATGCCCTGGCTAAGCTATGGATCCATTGGGGTTTAAAACCAAGGGCAATGCTGGGTCACAGTCTAGGAGAATACATTGCCGCCTGCCTAGCGGGAGTGTTTGATTTGGAGACAGCTCTGAAGCTAGTAGTCCAACGGGGACAGTTAATGCAGCAACAGGTTCCAGGAACGATGCTGTCAGTAGCCCTATCGCCTGCAGCGCTGCGCCCTTGGTTAAACGAGCAGGTTACATTAGCTGCCACCAACGGACCGCAGCTATGTGCTGTTTCTGGTGTGGAGGATGACATTACAGCACTCCAAGCCCGCCTAGAAGAAAACAATATCAGCTGTCGGCGATTGCGCACATCCCATGGATTCCATTCACCGATGATGGCACCCATGGTTGCTCCCTTGGTAGAGGCTGTTAGTCAGGTACAGCTCAATCCTCCCAACATCCCATTTATCTCCAACGTTACCGGCACCTGGATCACGGCAGACGAAGCCACCGATCCGGCCTACTGGGGGCAGCAGGCTCGACAAGCCGTCAAATTTAGTGAAGGCATCACAGAAATTTTGCAACTCTCTGATCCCGTTCTGTTGGAAGTTGGCCCAGGAAATAGCCTCACCACCCTGACTCGACAACATTTCTCACCACAGGTTTCATCACCAACGTTTCATAGTCTGCCCCATCCCCAGGCCCTCGATCAGGAGAATGCCGACACTCAACAAATACTGACCGCCGTGGGTCAGCTTTGGTCAGCGGGAGTTGCCATCACCTGGAGTGCCCTGCATGGGGGAAAACGCCGTCGCATTCCCCTACCCACCTATCCTTTTGAGCGGCAGCGCTATTGGGTAGACCTGGATATGGGCGCGCCATTAACAACGCCAGCTACTGCGGCCGCTGATCCCACTACTGACATTAAACCCGATCTAGCCCAGTGGTTCTATCGCCCCAGCTGGCAGCGGATTACCCCCACGCCTCAGACGGCAGATCCGACGGAAAGACCTTGCTGGCTAATCTTTTTAGATGACTTCGGCATTGGCCAACAGCTGGCTAAACAGATCGAGCGGGCTGGCCAGGATGTCCTCACGGTCAAAACAGGAGAGAGTTTTGATCAAGTAGGCTATCGACAGTTTAGCCTGAACCAGGCAGAGCCCGATAGCTACCGACAGTTGCTAGAAGATTTACAACTTAGGGAGCTAGTGCCAACGGCGATGGTTTACCTCTGGTCACTGGACTCGGCCCAGAACGCAGGCTTTATGACACTGTTAAATTTAATTCAAACCTGGAGTAATCAATCGACTCCCGTACAGCTAACGGTGGTTACAGACTCTGCCTATGATGTTGTTGGCAGTGAGCGCCTCAGGACGGACCAGTCAGTGCTACAGGGCCTATGTCAGGTTACCAGCCAAGAATATCCCCACATCGGCTGTCGCCAGATTGATATTTTGGCCTCTAAAGAAACTCCTACACACCAGGCAAAAGAGCTGTGGACAATGCTTCAGGCCGATCATTCAGCAGCGGTGGTGGCCCAGCGGGGGCGACATCAATGGCAACAAACCTATCAGTCTGTGCCCATTGAGTCCAGTGCAAAAACCAACCTGCGTCAAGGAGGTGTCTACGCCATTATTGGTGATGTGGAACAGGGGCTAGGCACGGTGTGGGTCAGGGCGCTGGCTGAGCAATACCAGGCAAAGATCGGCTTAATTCAGCCTCTGGACGGCACAATCCAAGCAGAAGAGTTATTGATCAAACAGAACGCCGCTGATGTTCTCTCACTTTCAGTAGATTTAACCCAGGTCGCAGAGTTGGGCAAGGCGCTAACCCAAGTTGAGCAAACCCTTGGCCCCATCAACGGTGTTTTCCTCAGCACTCCGACCACTAATGAAAAATCCGCTGCCCCGATTGCCCTCCTGCAGCCCCATCACTGGCAGTACAATCGCAGCACCAAACAACAGATATTGCAAAATCTTGCCGCTGTCATCCATGACCACACCCCCGATTTTTGCTGTGTGCAGTCATCCCTTTCTTCTGTAATTGGCGGTGTGGGGTTGGCGGCCTACTCAGGGGTCAACCATGGTTTAGATGCCTTGGTAACGGAGCAAAATCAACAGTCTTCATTTCCTTGGTTTAGCATCAACTGGGATGCCTGGTCCGATGAGAAAACCGATACTGACACGGGCTGGGGCAGCAAGCTACAGGTATTTTCCTTAACCTCTGAAGAGGTTTGGATGGCCACCGAGCGCATCCTGGGCCGGGGAACACCTGGACAGACTGTGGTGTCCAAGGGCGATCTTTTAGCACGCAGGGCTCAATGGATTCACTCATCCCCTCGACTAGACGTTAGTCAACAGACGGACAACGGCCATCACCGGCCCCAGCTATCCACGGCCTATGTTGCCCCTAGCAATGATGTAGAAGCCACCATTGCCGGAATTTGGCAAGATCTATTAGGCCTTGAACAGGTGGGTGTCCACGATAGTTTCTTTGATTTGGGTGGACATTCTCTCCTGGCGATTCAGGTAATTTCTCGCCTACGGGAGGCGTTTCCTGTGGAGGTGGAAATGCGCAACCTGCTGTTTGAAGCACCGACCGTAGCAGGCATTGCCGCTGTCATCACGGAACAACTCCCCCAAACAGAGGATTTGGACACCATGGCGGCACTATTGGCGGAGGTACAAAGTTTATCCAGTGATGAAGTGCAGGTCCAGCTAGCCGGAGGTGACGTATGAGTCAGTTTTATCAGCAGCTCTCTAAACTTACCCCTGAGCAGCGTGCCCTGTTCGAAAAAAAGCTATCGGAAAAAGGCTTACAGACACCGAAGATCAGCACCATTCCGCGACGTTTGGCCGATCGGCCCATGCCGCTATCGTTTGCCCAGCAGCGGCTATGGTTTGTACAGCAGCTCGACCCAGACAATACGGCTTACAACGTTGCCAGCGTGCTAAAGCTACAGGGTCCGCTGAATATTCCTGCGCTTGAGAAGAGTCTGAATACCCTGGTAGAAAGGCACGAAACCCTGCGCACTCGATTTGTAACCAATGGTGACAACCAACCGGAGCAGATAGTTGATTCTCCTGTCTCCCAGGCACTGCAGGTAATAGATCTAACTTCAACAGCAAATCCTAAAGCCGCTGCCCAGGAGAAAATTCAGACGATCACCCGCACACCTTTTGATCTAACCCAGTCCATCCTGCGCACGGCCCTGTTACGGCTCGATCCGGATAGTCATCTGCTGGTGCTGGCCACCCACCACATTGTGAGCGATCGCTGGTCGGTAATGGTATTTTTGCGGGAAATAACGATCCTATATCGGGCCTTTTCCCAGGGGTTGTCTTCTCCACTGCCTGAGCTTCCCATCCAATATGCCGACTGGGCCATCTGGCAGCGGCAACAGCTCCAGGGAGAGAAACTACAGCAGCAGCTGCACTATTGGACGGAACAGCTAGCTGGGGAGTTACCGGTTTTAGACTTGCCCAGGGATAGAAGCTATGGGGCAGTAGCCACATACCGGGGGGCGCAGATACCGCTGAAAATATCACCTGATTGCTCCAGAAAACTTAAGGCATTGGCGAGTCAGTATCAGGTGACGCTGTTTTCTCTGTTATTGGCCGCATTTAAGGTGCTGTTACATCGCTACACCGACAGCGACGATATTATCGTCGGTAGCGATATTGCCAACCGCGATCGCACCGAAACCGAAGGTCTCATTGGCCTGCTAGTCAATACCCTGGTCTTCCGCAGTGATTTATCTGGCAATCCCAAGTTTAGCGACCTTCTCAGCCAGGTACGTGAAACCGTAGTCAACGGTCTAGCCCACCAAGATCTACCTTTCGAGAAACTGGTGGAGGCCATCAACCCAGAGCGCCATCTGAGTCAGATGATGCCCCTGTTCCAGGTGAAGCTAGACCTGCAGCAGGTGAATGTAAAGCCCATGGAGCTGGATGGGCTGACCCTGGAGCGCTATCCCCTGGAGGAGACCCAGGCCAAGTACGAACTGCGGTTTAATCTCCAGGATACGGAGCGGGGTATTGCCGGACAGGTGGAGTACAACTGTGACCTGTTTGATGAAAGTACCATCACTCGCATGGTGGGCCATTTTCAAACGCTGCTAGGGGGCATTGTGACCGATGCGACCCAAAGACTCTCAGACCTGCCTTTACTTAGTAAGACAGAAGAAAAAACTCTCCTGATCGACTGGAACCAAACTCAGCGAGATTATCCCACCGATCGCTGCATCCATCAGCTGTTTGAGGCTCAGGTGGAGAGAACACCGGATCGAGTAGCCCTCACAGACGGCGCTGAATCGCTGACCTATGCAGAGCTAAATACCCAGGCGAATCGGTTGGCGGGGTATTTGCGATCGCAACACGTCACCGCAGAAACCCGTGTCGGCATCTGCATGGAACGCTCTTGCCACATGATCGTTGGCTTGCTGGCTATCCTAAAAGCAGGCGGCACCTACGTTCCCCTCGACCCAGCTTACCCTGCAGAGCGACTAAACTTTATTGTCAAAGATGCGGAGATTCCCGTACTGCTCACTCAAGGGGGAGCATTTGACACCGGCCAGTTTGACACCGATCAGGCAATTACCATCATCGACCTTGATCAGCTGCCAAAATTTACCACCGAAGAGACTTTAGAGCACCCAGTCACGCCTAATCATCTCGCCTACGTTATTTACACCTCTGGTTCCACCGGGAAACCCAAGGGGGTGGCCATTGAGCACCGCAGCACCGTTGCCCTGATTCACTGGGCTCAAGAACAGTTTACCCCCGCAGAACTTTCTGGAGTATTGGCCGCCACCTCCATCTGTTTTGATCTCTCTATTTTTGAAATATTTGTTCCCCTCAGCTGGGGCGGTCGCGTGGTGTTGGTGGAAAATGCGTTGGCTTTGCCGGGACTGCCTGCAAATACAAAGGTAAGTTTGATCAACACAGTCCCCAGTGTGCTCACTCAGCTGATGAAACTTGGCCCGCTGCCCAGCTCAGTACACACTGTGAATCTGGCTGGAGAAGCATTGCCAATCACCTTAGTGCAGCAGCTCCAGCAGCTGCCCCACGTTCAGAAAATCTACAATCTTTACGGCCCGTCAGAAGACACCACCTACTCTACCTGTGCGCCGCTACATGATGAGGCGAGTAGCCACGTTCCCATTGGCAAACCCATCGCCAATACTCAAGCGTATGTTCTAGACCGGCACCAGCAAGCTGTCCCTGTGGGTGTAACTGGAGAGCTTTATCTGGGCGGTGCTGGATTGGCACGGGGCTATTTGAATCGACC
>ERZ1740070.689-NODE-689-length-22584-cov-6.551112_pt1 | contig 22584 bp, 16 predicted proteins | sample MGYA00581734_ERZ1740070 | MGnify/ENA primary metagenome ERZ1740070 (study PRJEB43018, sample SAMN04849744) | marine metagenome | isolation source: floating plastic debris | place: Pacific Ocean | collected 2008-09-01 | study: EMG produced TPA metagenomics assembly...
CTCAACTTTTTCTAATTGCCCCTGGTGACAGCTACGCTCGCGCGACCCCTATTTGTCGCTGCTAGCTTTAGCGCTGAGGCAGGCATGGCTCAGTCTATTCAGTCTGACAACAGTCTTTCGACTAACGTTAGCTCGTTGGATGCTCTGTTGTTACGTCAGTCGGGTCAGATTTCGGCAGAAGCTGGCAATGCTGGAGATGGGGGCAACATCACGTTAGTGATGACTATTTTGGTGGCATTAGAGAATATTGACATTATGGCTAACGCTTTAGCGGCAGTAAGCCGAGATCATCTTTCGTTCTAGCGCTATACTCATCGAGCAAATGCGCCATTCTTATTCTTTTTATGCGATCGCACTCTGAGTGCTTCTGGCTAATGTTTGTTTATATTATCGGCAATTCTGACAAAAATGTTTTTAAGCTAGGCGTGGGGAGCGATCCGTTTCAAATACTCTCTAGCCTTCAAGGGGGTAATCCATATAAGCTGGCTATTCTCTGCAAGCTTTGCGTAAGCAGTAAAAATGAAGCAAACCTGATAGAGCAGACAGGGCATAAGGAGCTAAAAAAATATGAGGGTGCAGGCGGCTGGTACGCAGACATTCCTGAGGTGCTATCGACCCAGTTCGTGAGCGATCATTATTTGCGGCTACTGGCGAGCAAGGTTGGTGTAGTGCCTAGCAGTCAGCAGTTCACCCCCAGAGGGCGAACTAACTTGCAGCGACTAACGCCCATTGCTAAACGCAATGAATTGAGCCTTGAAGACGCACTAGCGAGGGTAGAGAAAGCATATGACGAAGGAATATCTATAGACAGCCTTTTTGAAGAATTAAATTAGTCCATTTATTGCCATACATGCATAAACAACTCTAGAAATCTATCAAAATAAGGGTTTCTGCGTTCTGGGTGTTTGCTCTGTACGCAACTAGTCAAACATTATCAATGCAAAATTAACTGCGTGTGTGACTTTACCTATAAGTTGAGACAGTGGCTCACTTTATGCATCCTGGGACGTTGACTAGCATTGTCAACTTGGCTAGATTTGACAATGCTATTAGAAGTAATGCCAGGAATTTCTATTCACGGGAAAATCCTGGTATCATTTGTGTCTTACATTGAGAATACAATCTAGTAAAATGAGTCTGGAAGTGAGACTTTTAATCTTAATTCAATACAATCTATCTCAGTATTATTGCGAGGCCTATTCCAATAAAGAGGTAATGACCTCATCATAGGTTTGATAAATTTTGGCCCCCGTCAAAGTCTCTTTTAGCTCACCATCTCTAAAGAACATGACTGATGGCATCCCCTTCAGCTTAAATCGTTTAGCCACTGGTCGATTGTTGTCAAAATCTAGCTTGACTACCGTAGCGCGATCGCTGTGATTCTCAGCCAGTTGATCGATCAGCGGCGACACCTGTTTGCAGGGCCCACACCAGGAAGCCACACAGTCTACAACTAGCAACGGTTCCTTCTCTATCAGCGTGTTGAGCTCTGCCTCATCGATAAAGCGAGCCGCGCCAGACTCTTCTATGCCAATACGAGCGATCGCATTAGCCACCTCAGCTTTAGACTGACTCCCATTCACCACCGTAAACCCTGAGCTGCCAGCCCCTCTATCCGCTTGCAACTGCTGATAATACTCCATCACTGGAATAATACCTTCCTTATAATCGGTTATTTGGCTACGCAACACCGACACACTTTCACCGCTCTCTTTCGATAATCGGCTAATCAAAATTCCCGTCGAAGCTTTGATATAGGCAACTTCTGCCATATCCAACCCAAAAGCTGCCAACAGCCGATCGAACGCTTCCGCCTGCACTAATGTTGTTGGAAATCCATCCAAAACCCACCCTTTCAACATGACATCAGGCTGCTCAAACCGCTTTCGCAACAGCTTCAGCAACAGCTCATCAGGCACTGGCTTACCCTTTTCTCTGTAGCGATGGATGTCTTGTCCAACAGCTGACTCTGCGATCACCGCCATGCGGATGAGCTTAGACATCGATACATGAGGTACCTGCCACTGCTCAGCTACCTGCGTAGCCTGCTCTTCTACACCCGCGCCCGACGGACCCAAAAGAATCAGCTGCTTGGATTTCATCACATCGTCCTCTACAAATTACGCCAGATAATCACGCCAGATAATCACACCAAATACTGGGCTACCGTTTGCTGAAAAACCTCATAGGGCTTTACGCCTACTAACATCTCTTTCAGCTCACTGCCTTTAAAAAACATCACTGCCGGAATGCCCTTCACCTTGTATCGCTTAGCCACCGACTTGTTAGCATCCACATCCAGCTTAAAAACATTCACCTGCGCGCCGTAGTCTTCTGCCAACCTATCCATCATCGGTGCCACCAGCTTGCAAGGACCACACCAGGCCGCAGTACAATCTGCTACCAGCAAAGCATCCTGCGCCAAGAGTGCATCAAACTCCGCCTCGTCTTGGATATACCGTGCGGCCCCCGTCTCTTTTTCAGTAGACAGCACAACAGCATTAGAAACCTCGGCCACGGGCACGTTTCCATTTATCGTCGTCAGACACTGCCGCTGCTGATAGTAAGCTACCAGAGGCGTTGTTTCCTTTTCATACACTGCAATCCGCCGCCGTATCGTCGCCACCGTATCGTCTTTACGCTTCATCTTCAGCAGTCTGTCGATCAAAAGCCCCGACATCACTTTGATGTAAATGACCTGTGGCGTAGGCAGCTTTTGCTCCGCTAGCATCTCATCTAGCGCCTGCGCCTGCGATAGCGTACGTGGAAACCCATCCAAAATCCATCCCTTTTGGGCATCTGCTTGAGTAATACGCGATCGCACCAACGTCATCACCAGCTCATCCGGCACCAGCTCCCCAGCCTCCAGATAGGCCTCAGCCTCCTTTCCTAGCTGCGTTTTTGCCTCAATCGCCTCACGCAAAATATCGCCCGTAGAAACGTGAGGAACCTGCCATCGCTGCGAAAGTGCAATCGCCTGCGTTCCTTTACCAGCTCCCGGTGGCCCTAAAAAAATGAAATACATACAAGAGACCAGATAGCGGATGACGAAGCCAGTACACGAGTAGCACCAGCTGCTTTCATCTTAGATGAGGTCGGCATCTTACCTACCCAATCACCGCGTTTAAAGCCTGGAATATCGCAAAAAGTAAAATCTTATTTCGAGACTCATTTAAGTCATTTATAGTCTTGATTCAGGACTTATGAGTCTCGAAAAGATAGTAGTAGAAAGTCAAATTAGTGTACAAAAGTGAGTTTATGCTGAAAATTAGTGACTATCGAAAATAAACATCCAGGCTCCTCACTGAGTTTACTGACCGTGCTTTCTACAGTACGTCAGTATGTCACCGACATCATTTCTCATTCCCCTACAAGCCTTGTGTAGAGGCAGATTTGACACTGTCTGCCTTTTCTCTTCTCTTCGTTTGCCAATGATGCGTTCTTCATCGAAAAAGCAGTTTTTACAGTTTCATAAAGAAGCCGCTAAGCAAAAGTCACCTTTTATTCTGTAGAACTTCTGTCGCTGTTCTTTTACGCCGACAGATACATTGAGCGAAGTTCCATCAGTGCTGACCGCTCAGTCTTCTCAGAACTATGACTTTCAAACCCTTCTCTTCAATCACAAAAACAGCAAGTAAGCTGGCTTCCACTACTGCTGCAGCCTGCGTTCTTTGCATCGCAGCTGAAGCTCAGGCCGCGCAGCTATACGCCACCGACGTCGTTTACTACGATAACAACGGCACCTCCATGGCTAGCTATCGTTCGGACGTTACTAACGCACTGGGCGACCCTGGCCTAAGCGCAGATTCTGCTAACGGCTACAAAGGCAATAAAGACTTTCTCTCATTGGGTCTCGGTGGCCGAGCCGTTTTCAACTTTGGTCAAGATTTTGCAGGCGAAGTGAGCATTTGGGAGACTACCTGGAACTACAAATCACAACAGTCTAGCTACGATGAGCAAATAGACATCTACTACGGCAACTTCAACAATGTTGCTGACTGGGACACACTTTCAAACGACCTTAGCCAGTGGACCAACGCTGGCGAAATTCTCAATATTCAAGATAACGCCTACAACACAGCAGTCGGCGCTAGCAACTCAGGACTTGCACCCACAGGTGTTTTCAATCACGTACTGCTAGTAGACAAATCTCAAGTCAAGAGCGGCAGAGATGGATTTGATGTGAACGCGATCGCAGTTCAAGGCGTAGAACAGCAGGAAGTACCCGAGCCTACAGCTGTAGCGGGCCTACTCATGGTCGGGGCCTTGGCTATCAAGAGTCGCCGAAAGCAAAGCGTTGCCTAAAAGGTGAGAGACTCCGTGAAGTAGCGTCTGTCAATAACTCATTTATAGCTGCGGAAGCATCAGCTCTTCCGCAGTTTTTATTTGCAGCAAAATTCTTATATTGAGACTCAAGCAAATCAAAACAAGTCTTACGTCAAGACAAGTAATACAAAGTAAGAGCCACTAACAAAACCTCTGCGTTAGCCAAATAAAATAACCTCAATCAGGCGGCAATATCAGTCAGTGCAAGCTCTAGATGATCTGTTTGTAGGAGCTCAGGAATATCTGACTCACCAAAGGTTTCACTAGTAGCGCTTGTCGCTAGGTCGATGCAGATACTTACGGCAACGCGAGCGTTCGACGATACTGTCCTTGATAAGCGTCACTCCTTTTCGATTGAGCTAGTCCGTCGGCAATATATAACATCTACCCACCGCACGGACCAGTCTTTTTGTGAGACTCATAAAAGTCGAATTGAGTCCACAATTGAGATTAAATAGTCTTAAGGAAATACGACTTCGATCGAAACAATAACAGTGTCACAACACCAGAAAGAACAATCAAAACAACACTAATCCCGAGCAATGCCATACCACCTCATCCTCTAACAGGGGCTTCTGAAAGGAATGCACTAGTTCCTGCCATATCCACTACACAGGAACGGCGAACAGTTTTACTAAAGCCGGCTTCATTTTGTAGTTTGGGCTCAGCAAAATTAAGTCTTGTGAATGAACTCCACACGTAGCGCCCAGAAGCTAGCTTAATTGAATAAGATTAGTGCTTAACATAAAGTCATAATGAGTATGACTAAGTAAGCAGACGCTACCCCGAGATTATTGCAATGAGCACCGAAAGCAAATGCCCGTTTATGGGTAGTCCGCAAAAGTTCACAGCAGGCCGTGGCACCTCCAACCGAGACTGGTGGCCAAATCGGTTAAACCTCAGCATTCTCCACCAACACTCAGCGAAGTCGAACCCCATGGGCGAAGACTTCGACTACGCCAAAGCCTTTGAAAGCCTTGACCTTGACGCCGTAAAAAGCGACATCTTTGAGCTGATGACAGACTCCCAGTCCTGGTGGCCTGCTGACTACGGCCACTACGGCCCCCTCTTCATTCGTATGGCTTGGCACAGCGCGGGTACCTACCGCATTGGCGATGGCAGAGGCGGTGCAGCCACTGGCAACCAGCGATTTGCCCCCCTCAACAGCTGGCCCGACAACGGCAACCTCGACAAAGCCCGCATGCTGCTGTGGCCCATCAAGCAAAAATACGGCGCAAAGCTCTCCTGGGCTGACCTAATTATTCTCGCAGGCAACTGCGCCCTAGAATCCATGGGCTTCAAAACATTTGGCTTCGCTGGCGGACGTGAAGACATCTGGGAGCCCGAAGACGACATCTACTGGGGCGCAGAAGCTGAGTGGATGGAAAACAACAAACGCTACACAGAAGATCGCGTCCTCGAAGGTCCCCTTGGCGCATCTGTCATGGGCCTCATCTATGTCAATCCAGAAGGCCCCAACGGCGACCCTAACCCAGTAGCCTCTGGCCAGAACATTCGCGAGACCTTTGGCCGGATGGCCATGAACGACGAAGAAACCGTTGCCCTCGCAGCGGGTGGCCACACCTTCGGCAAGTGTCATGGTGCAGGAGATCCAGCCCTAGTGGGTGCAGAGCCCGAAGGTGCAAGCATCGAGCAACAAGGCCTTGGCTGGAAGAACAGCTTCGGCACTGGCGTCGGCGTTCATACCACTACCAGCGGCATTGAAGGCGCCTGGACCACTCAGCCCACACAGTGGGACAACAACTATTTTGAGAACCTATTTGGCTACGAGTGGGAACTTACAAAAAGTCCAGCCGGTGCACACCAGTGGAAACCAAAAGGCGACGCAGGCGCAAACACAGTTCCCGACGCCCATGATCCTTCCAAGCGCCATGCGCCCATAATGACCACCGCAGACATGGCCATGAAAATGGACCCAATCTACGAACCCATCTCTCGCCGCTTCTTTGAAAATCCCGACCAGTTTGCCGATGCGTTTTCGCGCGCATGGTTCAAGCTTACTCACCGAGATATGGGCCCTCGCGTTCGCTTTCTTGGCAAAGAAGTTCCTGCTGAAGAGTTGATTTGGCAAGATCCTATCCCAGCTGTCAATCACACACTGATCAGTGAGCAAGACATTGCAACACTAAAGAACAAAATTCTCTCTTCCAATCTTTCCATCTCTCAGCTAGTCTCTACAGCGTGGGCATCAGCATCCACCTATCGCAACTCCGACAAGCGCGGTGGTGCCAACGGTGCACGTATTCGCCTTGCACCGCAAAAAGATTGGGAGGTCAACAACCCAGCTCAGCTCAGTACGGTACTATCTACGCTAGAAAGCATTCAATCAGAGTTCAACAGCTCAGCTGCTGACGGCAAAAAAGTCTCCATGGCCGACCTAATCGTTTTGGGTGGATGCGCCGCCGTTGAGCAAGCTGCGAAAAACGCCGGACAAGACGTAACCGTTCCCTTCACCCCAGGGCGTACCGACGCATCGCAAGAACAAACTGACGTAGACTCTTTTGCCGCCCTAGAGCCCATCGCAGACGGATTCCGTAACTACTTCGTCAGCAAAGGCCCTGCCTCCGAAGAAGAGAGACTGGTAGACCGCGCGCAGCTCCTGAAGCTCACCGCACCTGAGATGACTGTGTTAGTGGGTGGACTAAGAATGCTAAATGCAAACTTCGACCAGTCACAGCATGGTGTCTTTACTCAGCAGTCAGAAGCACTCACCAATGACTTCTTTATAGACTTGCTGAATATGAACACTACGTGGAAAGCGACTTCTGAAGCAGATACGTTGTTTGAGGGGCGCGATCGCACCACAGGCAAAATCAAATGGACCGGCACCCGCGCCGATCTCATCTTCGGTTCCAACTCTCAGCTGCGCGCCCTCGCCGAAGTCTATGGCTGCGAAGACTCCCAGCAAAAGTTTACCAGTGACTTTATTGCCGCCTGGGACAAAGTCATGAACCTCGATCGATTCGATCTCAAATAGATCCGAATAGCCTACGCTACAGAACCCATAGCGACGGGGTGGGTTCTGTAACGTAGGTCCGCAGCTGGGTCACCCTCAAGCCCACCCTTCTAGTACCGTCTTACCAATAGAACTCCCTTGCTCTACCTGAGCATGAACCCGTCTCAAATTCTCGGCATTAATCGGCTTCACCACATTGTTCAAAGTCGTCTTCAAAACCTGTTCATCCACTAACCGCGAAATTTCATTCAATAGCTGGTGCTGCTCAGCCATATCCTCAGTCTAATACATCGTACGCGTAAACATAAACTCCCATACAAAGCCCGCACTCTTAGACTTCAGCGGACTCATATCTAGAAAATTCTCATTCTCCACAATCGTGCAAATCATTCCCTGAGGCCTAATAATCTTAGTCATTGCCAGCCAGTGCATATCCGTACTATTCAGGCACAAAATATAATCTGCCTGCTCAACCTGCTGCGCCAAATCCTCACGATGATTCACAATTTTGTCTGCGCCAAGTTCCTGGCACCAGGTAATCGTCTCTGGTCGTGAGGCCGTCGCAATCACAGTCAGCTTAGCCACCTGCTTCGCTAGCTGAATAGCAATAGAACCGACACCGCCAGCTCCACCAATGATCAAAAGAGACTTTCCTGCATCTTCTCCTATTGAAGAAATCTTTAGCCGGTCGAACAAAGCTTCCCAGGCAGTAATACTTGTCAGTGGCAACGCCGCCGCCTCAGCGAAATTCAGCGTCTTTGGCTTACGGCCAACAATACGCTCATCTACTAAGTGAAACTCACTATTTGTACCAGGTCGAGTAATATCGCCCGCATAGTAAACGTCATCGCCTACCTCAAACTGAGTAACTGCTTCACCTACAGAAACAACAGTTCCTGCCGCATCCCAACCTAGAACGCGAGGTGTCGTCTCAATACCTTCCTTTGGTGCCCTCACCTTGGTATCTACCGGGTTTACAGAAATTGCTTTCACCGCTATCAACAAATCACGACCTGTTGCCTCTGGCTTCGCGAGCTCCACGTCTTGCAAACTGCTCTCATCCGCAATAGGCAAATACTCATACAACCCCACTGCTCTCATGTCCAACCCTCAGTAGATTCTAATTTGACTGTTTTCTACGATAGATTAAAACTAATTTTTACAACATATACTGAACAGTCTAGTCAATTAAGTATATCAAAAGAAACCGATGAAAGAACTAAAATCGCTTTTCAGATACAATCCAACTCAAATCTGCTGACATCACCTAGCGAGATGTATGAACCTTCTAGACGAAATTAAGCGCCGCGAACCCATCTTCCAGCATCCTGAATTTGGAACAACCCAAACAGACTTTGAGAATATGACCAGTGAAGTGTTCTATGGAATTGACGGCTTCGGTCGCCGCTACAGCAGGGCGCAAGCCATCACAACTGCCCTCGCCATGTACGAAGACCCAAAGTATCAGGGCATTCACTCGTGGCCCGAAAACACCTGGGAAATTGGCAAATTTGAATGGCAAAAAGTCGCCAACAACAAAATACTCGTAACCTACCTGCTACTTACCCGCAACAACATAACCCGCCGTACCTCGCTATGGCATATAGCAGGTAAGCATTGGAGAATCATGTTCCATCAAGCCACACCTGTACAGCCATAATCGTGAAACCTCCAAACCCTTATGCTCAGCTGCAAAGCTGTGGCAGACTCCAGCCCTATAGAACATCTCAATAATCTAGCCCAAGTGAACCAGTCATCGAGTGACTATTGCTTAACCACGCTAAACTAGCCTGTGAAAACGTCCAAAATGCGCCGCCGCTAGCCCCCAAACAATGAGCTTCGATCATCCTCCTCGCATCCTCTTTCTGTATGGTTCCCTCCGGGAAAGATCCTACAGTCGCCTACTCGCAGAAGAAGCCGCCCGCATCATTGCAGGCTACGGTGCAGACGTAAAATTCTTCGACCCTCGTGGCCTGCCTCTACACAACGCCGAGCCCGACACCCATCCCAAGGTACAGGAACTGCGAGAACTTTCCCTATGGTCTGAAGGCCAGGTATGGAGCAGCCCTGAACTACACGGCAACGTCTCCGGCCTCATGAAAACCCAAATCGACTGGATCCCCCTTAGCATCGGAGCCGTTCGCCCTACTCAGGGCAGAACTCTCGCTGTCATGCAAGTCTCCGGCGGCTCCCAGTCTTTTAACGCTGTAAACACACTGCGGATTCTAGGCCGATGGATGCGCATGTTTACCATCCCAAACCAGTCTTCTGTTGCCAAGGCCTATCAGGAATTTAACGAAGACGGAACAATGAAAGATTCGGCTTATCGCGATCGCGTCATCGACGTCATGGAAGAACTATACCGCTTCACTCTCCTACTGCGAGAACACACCGACGAACTCACCGACCGCCACAGCGAACGCAAAGCCGCTGCGAAAAAGCGAGAGGAAGAGACTGCAAAAAAGGCCCTCCAGTAAAATCTCTCGGAAAAAACAACTCAAAAACAAAATGTAGCACTCAAGCCTCATCAGATAGATCAAGTCTAATCAGATAGTAAATACTCAAAATTCGGGATCCGCGCCAACAGCTTTAGCTCCGCCGCGCAAACACCTCGAACCATATCGATACACTGGTCTCGCTCAGGGTTAGCGGGCAGCGTTTGCAGCAAGCTGTGAACCCTATTCAGCTGTGTCACCGTCCCCTTCATTCGCCGCCGCACATCAGAAATCAAAGCCGCCTTTTCCAAATCCCGCGCGTCCTGAAACGCCTGCACTTTCTGCTGAGCTGCGATCGCCTGCTGCTGAGCCAGTTCAGATTTTTCCATCATCAGTGCCTCACGGTTCAACCGCGTTTCCACCGCACTCAGCACCTCACTGCACGTAAATGGCTTAGTCAAGTAATCGTCCGCGCCCAGCTCCATTCCCTGCCGCAAGTCACCCTTATCCGCCAGCGCTGTCAAAAAAATAAACGGAATCAGCGCCGTCTTCGGCTCTTGCCGCAGCGTCTTCAGCACGTCATACCCATCCAGCTCTGGCATCATCACATCGCACAGCACAATATCCGGGCCAAATTCCATAGCCCCAATCACCCCTGTCACCCCATTGTCAGCTCCCATAATCTCGTACCCCTCCAAAGACAAAAGCTCCAAAAGATTCGCCCGAATCTCCATTTCATCTTCAATCACCAGAATCTTAACCACAGTTTTCTCCTACTTTCTTCTATAAATATCAACAAACTCAGTCAGCGCTAAGACGTAATCAACGGCAAATCCACCACAAAGGTCGTCCCCTCACCCACCTTGCTCCTACAGTCGATTCGCCCCCGGTGCAAATCAACAGACTTTTTCACAATCGCTAATCCCAACCCCGTCCCCGAAATTCTGCCAACATTGCTTCCTCTCACAAACGAATCAAACAAAGTCGCCTGACTCTCCTCAGGAATGCCAATTCCGTAATCTTCCACAACCAGCGTAATCTCCTGATTCTGGTGCGTCACCGTCAGCAAAATCTCTCCGCCGTGGGGTGAATAGTTCACCGCGTTAGTCAGCAAATTAGTCAGGATATGACGCATCAGCTTTCTGTCTAGCTGCATCGGCGCATTGCACAGCTGAGAGTGCATCTGGATAGTATGCGTATCAGTCGTAACTTGAATCGCTTCTATCACCTCCTTGCAAAAGTCATTCAGTACCAGCGGCTGCGGGTTAAACTCCAGCCGACCAGCCTCTGTTTTATTGATCAACAGTACATCGTTCAGCAGCTCAATCATGTGCTTTGTGGCCACCTTTATTTTCTGTAAATACTGAAGCTGTTTCTCTTTCTCCCATTGTTCGCTGTAGTGCTCCAACAGCTCTGCCGACGACAGAATCGTCGTTAGCGGCGTTCTAAACTCGTGAGACGTCATTGACACAAACTGCGTTTTCATCTCATTTAGCTCGCGTTGACGCTCCAAGGCACCCCGAATATCTGCTTCACTCTGCTTACGCTCGGTAATGTCTCGAAAAATCACCATCACTTCGTCCTGTGCACTCACCGCAATGCGGGCCTCAAAATGCACATTCGTGTCTGGAAACTGTAAATCCAGCACCTGAATCTCTGTACTCACCAAAGCCTGCTGAATGCCGTTTTGCATCAGCTGAGCAACATTCAGCGGCCATATATCCGCAAGCATTTTGTTCAAACACAGCTCAGGATCAAAAGGAAGCGTATGCTGCTTCGGAATCTTGATATTCACAAACTGACCATTCGCATCAATCCGAAACATCGGGTCCGGCAGCGCATTCAGCAAAGCGCGATTGGTCGCATGGCTAGCCAGCAGCGCCTTTTCTTCTCGCTTTAGCCGATTGGTCGCATCGTTGAACTGCCGTGTTCTGTTCTCAAACTCAATTTCTAGCTTGCGGTGTAGCGCCTTCATCACCTCTTCAGCCTGCCGGCGGCTGGTAATATCAAGCAAATAAATGCGGACCAGGTCGCTTTGAGCAATATAGTTGAGCGCTTCTTCAAACGTGCGATCGCCTATCTTCACTTGCCGAGTAGACTGCCGCTGCTGGTCAGCCTTCACCAGCTCAATCACCCCTTCCAGCAAAGGATGCGCCAGCTTACTTGTCTGCAGAGCTGGAAACTGCTTCAGCGCCGCCGGGTTCAAATAGGTCAGCTCTCCGGCCAAAGAGATTTCAATAATCGGGTGTGGAAACAGCTCTGGGAAAGACGCCAGTCGCTCCAAAGAAGCCTCGTTCATACCATCATCAACCGCCCGCTCTTCCATGGCGAGCGGCCTTTGCACCGCACAAGTTTTCATATAGTCCAAAGCAGCCGCATCTTCACCAGAAAACAACCACGCAGTATCCGATGAATCTTCTACCGCAAAATAATGAGCATCCACGCTCGCGGCAAATACAATCGCATCCCCATGACACAAATCATGAGAGAACTTAGGCACACCGTTGATCAACAAACCATTCGTACTAGGCTTACCTTGAAAATTACCGTCAATAATCCGAAACCGATGCTCATCGTCAACCGAAGACGGCAGTCGTAACAAAACAGCATGCTGCCGCGAAATCTCAGGAGAATTCAGCACAATCGAATTTCGAGCATCCCGTCCGATAGAGCTAGACGACGTTTGCAGCTCTATCGTTCGCCTACCCTCGTCGTCTGCGATTAGTAAAAGGTGTTTCATTCAGTGTAAAGGCGTTGCACCCGCCGCATTCGTACCGTTACAGTACCCAGCCACCTACCAAAACCTTACATTAAACACAGAGCAAATTCTTACTTTTCTTACCTTAATTTTTAGTCCTAAAATAGCTGCTACACTGCTGCTACACTACGGTGACTTCAATCACAGTGCTTCAATCACGGTGACTTCCAGATATCAGGTCTTTAGTGTGAATGTCAACTACGAAGGCAACTTTGAAGCCGCTGCCCGTATACACCCAACAGTTCAAGGACCATTTCAATCTCCACAAATCGACACTCGCAAATCTCATCGTCTGATAGAACAATATCGTTTGCCGAAATCACATCGCCTAAAAAGACAAACTGTATCGGCTCGCTGTAGTCACCCATCGACAGCCAGACCCCATTCTTTTTTTGGCAAACTATCCAAATATGATTGATAACTCATGGTAAGTTTTCCAGTATTCCACCAAAAGTAGACCTCAAATAGGCTAACCCAGTGATGGCAACTCCCACAATCGATCCTTACCTTCGCCATCAGCTGCCTAATAATATTTCTCTCGGACGTGATATCTGCAGTAACCCCGTAGAGTCTAGTCAATATGAATGGCTCATTACCAACGGCATTGGCGGATACGGCTGCGGTACGCTTTCTGGTATTCTCACTCGCTGCTACCACGGCTTCCTTGTTGCGGCCCTCAAGCCCCCATTAGAGCGCACACTACTACTCGCCAAGCTAGACGAAACCGCTCAGTACCTCGGCAACCCTTATCCGCTAAGCTGCGATCGCTGGAGCGGTGGCACTACCACCGGCCACGGCTACCGCAACCTAGAACGCTTCCACCTCGAAGGAACCACCCCCATCTGGACTTACACCTGCGCCGACGCCCGCCTCTCCAAGCGTATCTGGATGCAGCCCGGCGCAAACACCACCTACACCCAATACCCCCTGCACCACGCCAGCGCTCCCATCCCCCTTACCATCAAAGCCCTCGTCAACCACCGCAACCATCACCACACAACTCAAAGCCACCATGGTCCTAGCCCGTGGCAAATCCAAACCCGCTCTCACCCCAGAGGTCTAAAAGTAGAAGCCGCAGGCTGCCCTGCCCCTTTCTATCTTTTCGCCACCCGAGGCAAACTCATCCCTCAAATCAAGTGGTATCAGCACTACTTCCTCACCCAGGAAAAATATCGCGGTCTTACCCATCTCGACGACCACTTTCACTGCGCCACTCTCCGCACTACGCTGGCTCCTGGTGACTCCGTTACCGTCGCCTGTAGCACCGAGCCCTTTCCTAATTTGGATGAAACAACAGCCCTTGCCGAAAGAACACAATATGAAGAATCTCTCTTAAATAAGGCTTTTCAGAAACAGGCGGTGTCTTTGACAGGCGAGACGCCTATCCTACGAGATTCTCATCCTCTCACCCCCTCACCCCCTCTCAAACAACTCATCCTCGCCGCCGACCAATTCATCGCCACCCGCGCCACCGGTAAAACCATCATCGCTGGCTACCCCTGGTTCGGCGACTGGGGCCGCGACACTATGATCGCCCTTCCTGGCCTCACCCTCACCACAGGCAGACCAGAAATTGCGCGTCCTATTCTTCTCACCTTCTCCAAATATCTCAGCCAAGGCATGCTACCAAACGCTTTCCCAGAAGAAGGCGATACCCCTGGGTACAACACTGTAGATGCCATTCTCTGGTACTTCGAGGCCATCCGCGCTTACGTCACCGCCACCGACGACAACACCCTATTAGAAAAACTCTTCCCAGCCCTAGAAGACGTCATCGACTGGCACCTACGTGGCACCCGTTACAACATTCATCTAGACGAGTCCGACGGCCTCATTTACGCCGGAGAACCTGGCGCACAGCTCACATGGATGGATGCCAAAGTAGACGACTGGGTCGTCACACCCCGCATCGGCAAACCCGTCGAAATCAACGCCCTCTGGCACAATGCGCTGCTGTGTATGGCAGAGTTCGCCAATCGCATCGGCAAACCCGATGATGACTACCTGGCCTTATCAAAGTTCGCTGCCACCAGCTTCGCCAAGTTTTGGAATCCAAAACAACAGCATTGTTACGACGTTATTGAAGGCCCAAAAGGAAACGATCCTGCGCTGCGTCCCAACCAGCTTTTTGCCGTGTCGCTTGCCTACGCCCCACCATTGAGTGCACAACAACAGAAAGCTATTGTCGATAGTTGTTCACAGCAGCTACTGACCTCTTACGGCATGCGATCGCTCTCTCAATCCCACTCAGACTACATCGGCACGTACGGCGGCCCTCAGATCAAGCGAGACGGCAGCTACCACCAAGGCACCACCTGGGGCTGGCTCATCGGCCCCTTCGTCCAAGCCCATCTCAAGGTTTACAACAATCCTAAAGCCGCCCGCCAATTCCTAGAACCGCTCACCCAGCACCTCCACGCTGGCTGCATCGGCACCCTCAGCGAAATCTTCGACGGCGACGCCCCCTTTACACCCAGAGGAGCCTTTGCCCAAGCCTGGACCGTCGCAGAATTGCTAAGAGCCTGGCAGCTTACCGAACAACAATAAACCGTTACTAGCAACAACGCCCCTAAGCCTCAAACACACTGCTATTAATCTCATAGCCCAGTCGATTAATCGCCGACAGCGAATCTGTCGCCGTCACCAGTCCATTGCCATCAAAATCAGCCAGCGCTTCTGCGGGTGGCACCGTTTGGCCCAATCGATTAACGACAAAATCAATATCGTCGAGGGTCACTGTTCCGTCATTGTCTACATCCCAAGGGAAGTAAGTGACGTCGTCTTTATCGATGCCCGTAGCATCTTGTGGCGCACTAGTAGAACCTGGCGCTAGCAAATTGTTCGGGTCAATTAGTATTCCAATATAGTCACGACTAGTCGACACATAGCCTTCGCCCAAACCAGTAACATCATCCGCCTGAGCCCGGCTGTTGAGCCCCTCCCGTGACAGCTGCACCGTCACATTGCGAGAAAGCGACTCGCCGCTAGTCAGCCCACCGAGCGTCAACACATCAACAATCACATCGTCGCCATTGCCAATAATCTCATCGTCAGAATACACCACACCCACTTCAAACGAATCCACATCCCCTGCCCCTTCATTCGTCAGGCTAAAGGAGAGGTCAACCTGTCCAGCCAAAATGTGGTCGTTTGTCACATCTAGCGCTGTCGCAACCAGGCTAGGCAAAGGCGTAGCATCTCCAGAATCTCCAAAGTTCACGCCTCCTACAGTCTCATTTGCTGACACACTCACCGTATTGGCAAGCACCCCTTCTGTATTGGCACGCAATAGCCAGTTACTGGTCGCCGATAGGCTCGCTGAAAAATCATCTGGGTCAGAAGATACCGCCCGCCACGACTTGCCAGCAGGCGTCGTGCGATCGCGTGGAATCAAAGTAAAGTTCCGCGACCCATCCCCTTCATACAGCGCCCCTACAAAGAATGTCCCACTTACCGTTGTTGGGTCGATCGCCACATTCACAAACTTCTCCTCACCTACCAGCGTCGGCGATACGCTCAGCAGCCTCTCATCCCCGTCAGGCCGACCATCCCCATCCGCATCCTGATACACAAACAGCTGCGTAGGATTCCCTCGGCTCGACAGCCATACAGACAGCGACGTTAACACATCCGAATCATTCACCGTCTCAAACTGATTGAAAATTAGCGTGTCATTCCCGCGTGTAAAGGCAGTCCAGCCTTCATCTTCCCCATCGTCAAGCTGATAGGTCTCCGATCCCAGCGGAAAATCTGGGTTAGGCAGCGTCTGCACCCGGCCCACAGGAACCACAGGCGTCACGCGATAGTCTCCCGGTGACAGATTGTTGAAAATATACACTCCATTTTCATCTGTTATCGCTAGCTGTTCAGCGCCATCGCGCTGACGATTGCCATTTGTATCTAGGAAAAGCGATCGCCCAGCCAGTGCTAGCTCACCAATATCTTGCACGCCATTCCCATTTACATCGTCAAACTGAATACCCGTAATCTTGCCAAGACCGCTGTTGGGCGCACTCCCCACTTCCACCATCAGGTCTTTTTTCACATTTTGGTCATCGATTACCACATTCTCTAGCGTTTGCAGCACCTGGCCGTCCCGCACAAACTCCAGCGCATAGGTACCGGTCGGCAGCACGGTTTGATAGCCACCTGCAAACCCTGTCTCTACAGAAGTACTAAAGCCTGCTCCAGAGATATTAACAACAACATCGCTCAGCCCTTCACCCACACTGTAGAAGTTATCGTCATCCAAATCCTGAAATGCCGCGCCCACTAACCACTGCGACTGCCCAGTACCACGCCCACCAAAGTGCTGAGTTACCACCAGCGGACCCACTTCTGTACTAGGCTCGTCCTCCGACAAAATCGAAAAACCCGCTTCGTTAAACTCACCTGTGAGCAAATTCACCCGGTGTCCAGAATCAGGCTGGATCCCTGTGCCGAACCCATTGTTAGAGTTGTTGTCATCGTCGCCCCAGTCAACTGCAAACCCAGCATGCGCAAAGAAAGGAGACTCTGCAAAAGCGTAAATATTCTCTCCTACCGCCTGGTAGGTGCGGTTACCAGCCTGCTCAATTCTGGTCGCCAAATCTGGCTCACCCGGCAGGTCGTGACTCTGTTGGTCAAAATCAATCATCAGCTGATTGTGAGTTGTTGCCGAGCGCGACAGTTGCTCGGACCAAGCCAGCGGCTGAACAGCTTCTAACGTACTCCACTGTGCTAGCAGCACATCTAGGTCTACGCCAAAGAACCCTATGGCCTCATTGACTTGCGCATCTCCTGAATTCACCAGCTTGTCGTACTCAGCCGCTGGGTTAAGCCGGAATCGGTTAGCCAACTCCAACAAATACTGTTCTTCAGCAGAAGGATAACTTTCCGCAGTCGCGCCATTCGCAGCGGCACTACTAGCAGCTACGCTATCAGAGACTTGAGCAGTCGACTGAGCCGCCAGTGGCGCTCGCGGAGCCAAATTACTTATCACAGCCAGGCTAGCTGAAGAGCGACTCGCTGAGCTACTGTCCTCAATCGTCACAGTTGCACTACTAGATGTACCAATCTCGTAGCGTCTGTTTTTCACTACGCTGAGAACAATAGTTTCATCAGCCTCAGCCTCATCGTCATCTCGTACTCGCACCGGTACTTCCAAACGGCTTTCCCCAGCAGCAATCGTGACATTCTTGGGCACCCAATCATAGTCACGACCATTTGAAGCATCGCCCATAGCGCTTAGACGGACTCTCAAAGACTTATCCAAGCTACCCGTGCGAGACACCACAAACAGGGCGTCATCGTTCGGCTCTCTAGCGATCGCATCCACTGCCTCTACACTCACCACTGGCTCAGACGTATCCGCCGCCTGAGACGTATCCGCAATCGTCACCGTCGCACTTGTCTCAGCGCCCAAATCATAGAGAGACGTATCCGCCAGCGTGAGCACCACCGTCTCACTTCCTTCGCTCAAGCTATCACTAATCCCATCAATAGCAACATCTACTGAACTTTCACCAGCGGCAATGGTAGCGGAGAGAGAGACTGCCTGATAATCGACGCCATTGTTGGCACTGCCCGCTATGGCGAACTGCACTTCTAAATCACTATCGGAGTCCCCTACTCTAGAGATAGTAAAGAGACCTCTATCGCCCGTCTCATTCGCATTCGCATCAGTCGCAGTCACACTCACCACTGGCGATGTCACTGCTGCAGTCACAATCGTCACAATTGCACTACTAGATGTACCAATCTCGTAGCGTTTGTTTTCCACTACGCTGAGAACAATAGTTTCATCAGACTCAGCCTCATCGTCATCTCGTACTCGCACCGGTACTTCCAAACGGCTTTCCCCAGCAGCAATCGTGACATTCTTGGGCACCCAATCATAGTCACGACCATTTGAAGCATCGCCCATAGCGCTTAGACGGACTCTCAAAGACTTATCCAAGCTACCCGTGCGAGACACCACAAACAGGGCGTCATCGTTCGGCTCTCTAGCGATCGCATCCACTGCCTCTACACTCACCACTGGCTCAGACGTATCCGCCGCCTGAGACGTATCCGCAATCGTCACCGTCGCACTTGTCTCAGCGCCCAAATCATAGAGAGACGTATCCGCCAGCGTGAGCACCACCGTCTCACTTCCTTCGCTCAAGCTATCACTAATCCCATCAATAGCAACATCTACTGAACTTTCACCAGCGGCAATGGTAGCGGAGAGAGAGACTGCCTGATAATCGACGCCATTGTTGGCACTGCCCGCTATGGCGAACTGCACTTCTAAATCACTATCGGAGTCCCCTGTTCTAGAAATAGTAAAAAGACCTCTATCGCCCGTCTCATTCGCATTCGCATCAGCCGCAGTCACACTCACCACTGGCGTCGGCGCGATAACCGCATCCTCACTTTCAATCGTCAGCGCCGCACTGCTGCTGGCTCCCAGCTCATACCGCTCACCGTCCACTAGCGTGATAACAACAGTCTCAACCTCTTCGACCAAAGCATCATCAATCACACTCACTGGAACTTCAACACTGCTCGCACCCGCTGCAATCGTGAAGCTCTCACCAATCATTTGATAGTCCGCCCCATTCGTCGCCGACCCTTCTACCAGTAAGGTGACTTCCAGGGCATCCGTCACATCGCCCGTGCGCGTAATCGTAAAAGCACCGTTATCACCGGGCTCTGCCGTAGTTGCATCTGTCGTCTCAACCGTTACCACTGGCATCGGCGTAACAACCGTATCCTCACTTTCAATCGTTACCGTAGCGCTGGCGCTAGCGCCAACTTCATACAAACTGCCACTGGCCAAAGTGACAACAACAGTCTCAGGCACTTCTACTAAAGCGTCATCAAGTACAGAAACAGGAACATCTACACTACTCTCGTTTGCGGCGATCGCAATCGTCGACAAAATCGTTTGATAGTCCTCTCCATTTGTCGCCGTGCCGCTTATCTGCAAGGCAATTTCTAGGGCACTAGTCAAATCACCCGTGCGTGTAATCGTAAAGCGACCGCCATCAGTACCGCTAACAGACTCTGCCGCATCGGCATCCGTCGCCACAATCGTCACCACAGCCAACGCCACGTCGTCGCTCTCAATCGCTAAAGCCGCGCTGCTGTTCGCACCTAAATCATATAAACCGCCATCAACTAGCGTCACCACCACCGTTTCAGCATCTTCTACCAGGCCATCATCTAGCACAGAAACAGGCACCTCTACAGCACTAAAACCGGCTGCGATTGTGACAGTCTCATCAATCAACCGATAATCTTCTCCATTCGCGGCTGTGCCATTCACCTGCACAACAACCTCTAGCGATTCGGTCACATCTCCCGTTCGCGTAATCGTAAAAGCGCCATTGTCGCCCGGTTCAGCTGCCGTTGCATCGGTAGCTGCTATTGCAACAACAGGCAGTACCGCATCATCACTCTCAATCGTGAGTACCGCGCTGCTGCTAGCGCCTAGATCATACAGAACGCTCGAAGCCAGCTCAACAACAACTGTCTCAACAGGCTCTACCAGGCTGTCATCAATGACCGAAATCGGAATCTCTATACTGCTTTCACCCGCTGCAATCGTAACCAGCGACAAAATCGCCTCATAGTCTTCTCCATTCGTCGCCGTACCGCTCACATTCAAAGTAATCGGCAAAAATCCGGTCAAGTCACCCGTACGCGTAATCGTAAAACTGCCGCCATCACCCGATTCGGATGCGATCGCATCTGTTGCTTCTATCGTCACCACAGACCGCACGGCATCGTTGCTAGCAATCGTTACCGTCGCACTATTACCAGCATCTAAATCGTATTGAGCGCCGTCCACTAAGGTTAAAACAACCGTTTCCACGTCCTCAACCAGGCTGTCATCAAACACCAAGACCGGCACCGCTACGCTGCTTGCACCCGCTGCGAACGTTACCGTCTGCGAGATTGTCTCGTAGTCTGCGCCATTGATTGCACTTCCTGCGATCGCAAGTTCAACGCTCAGCGCCTCGCTCGTATCTCCCGTCCGCGTCAGGGTAAAGGCACCATCATCATTCGGTTCCGCCGCCCCAAAATCAGTCGCCTCTATACTCACCACCGGATTCGCCTGAGGCACCTCTAGCGACAGCGACCCATACCTCACCGCATCACGCTGATCTTCATCTAGCCCATACACCGTCGTCTGTGCAATCAGCGTCTCAGGCACATCCGTCTCAATCAAAACCGGCGCAGCTTTCAACAGCTCAAAGCGCACCGTAAACACAACTGGCGACAGCGCTTCAGACGACACTACCTGCCCAGAAGTCGCCCCCACATCTTCAATCCGACCCGCAACATTGTTGATATTGCCAGACTGTGCAAACTGGTACCCACCACCTGTTGCTAGCTCATCATTGTATTCAACGCTCACCGCCCGCAATACCGTCGGATCGAACGCAACATCTGTATAAAAAGAGTAGACAGTATTTCGGCTATCGGCTCTCAGATCAACAGCGGTGAAAGACACCTCAAACTCTTCGCCAACCCTCAGACCAGCTACGCCTTCAGAATCTATTAGGCCACCTACCAAATTCAGAACCACTTCAACAGATTCCATGCGCAGATCCTCTTGCAAAAAAATAGATAAACCAGACGACAAAAAATTTTTCCAACCGCTCAAACAAGCGTTGGAAAATTACGTCCCCTAAATACAACATCTGACCGACAACAAGCTCACAAATGACAGGTCACAAAATGGCAACCTAAAGTCATCCAGCTCAAGCAAGTGGACAAAATAAAATGAAAGTAATAAGTAAAAAATTAGAAGCTCGTTTGCAAAAACGACTGCTCTGAAAATGAACAGCAGCTATGAACAAAAAATTAGTAAGATGCCCAAACAGCAGCATTTCCCGTGATAAAGCCCTTGAGAAGGCCATAAAAAGGGCTGTCGCTTCAGCTATTAGAACAGACTCACAAGAATTAAGATATTGAAAAAACTTGAAATATCCGATTCTTTACCGAGTCTTCAATTCTTACAAAACTTGATGTGGAACCAATGTTTAAAGCGAAAAAGTTCCGTATCGGCAGTTTTTAACTCATCCAGAGAAAAATAGCATTTTCGCCCCGTTCGCCTTCTCCTTTACGCAACCGGATTAGCCGCTGCTGCCATCTCAGGGCTAACCACCTTCCCGTCAGCCGAAAAAAAGCGTACCCGTTCTGGGTCAACCCGCACACTCACTCGCTCGCCAACCGCTAGTCGCTGACTTGCCGCCGTCCGCACCTGCAGTTGACGAGCCGACGGCAGCCGCAGCGTGTACTGATATTCCCGTCCCAAGAACTGTCGAGCATGCACTTCTAGCAGACCTGTTGCATCCGGCTCAATTTTCACATCTTCCTGGCAAATCATCAGCTCACCCCGATCCGCAATCGCCGCTACATTATCTGCCGTAGGTAGTGCCGGAATCAAACCAATCTCCGTTTCCCACTCTCCTCTGAGCCTTAGCGCCGACACAAAATTCGCCTGCGTCACAAACTCAGCAATAAACCGTGAGGCCGGAGTCTGATAAATCTCCTCAGGCGTATCAAGCTGCGCCAAATATCCGTCTTGCATCACCGCCACCTTGTCTGCGATCGCTAGCGCCTCTTCCTGGTCGTGCGTCACAAAAATCCCCGACGCCCCAATGCTCTTCAAAATATCGCGCACCTCTTGGCGCAGCCGCAGCCGCACCTGCACATCCAAATTACTAAACGGCTCATCGAGCAAAATCAACGGCGGCCGAGGAGCCAATGCCCGAGCCAACGCCACTCGCTGCTGCTGCCCCCCGGAGAGTTCATGAGGATACCGCTGCTCCATCCCCACCAGCCCCACCAAATTAATCGCCTCCATCGCCAGCGACCCAATCTGCTTTTTCGGCAGCTGTCCCCGTCGACTTAGCTGCTTCAGCCCAAACGCCACATTCTCCACCACCGTCAAATGCGGAAACAGTGCATAGTCCTGAAACACCACCCCTACCCGCCGTCGCTCCGGCGGCACAATGCGCACGCGCCCACATACCGACTGACCCGCCAGCACAATCTCACCAATGTCCGGCAGCACAAATCCCGCCACCAGCCTCAGTAACGACGTCTACCCG
>ERZ1740070.691-NODE-691-length-22513-cov-5.004586_pt1 | contig 22513 bp, 19 predicted proteins | sample MGYA00581734_ERZ1740070 | MGnify/ENA primary metagenome ERZ1740070 (study PRJEB43018, sample SAMN04849744) | marine metagenome | isolation source: floating plastic debris | place: Pacific Ocean | collected 2008-09-01 | study: EMG produced TPA metagenomics assembly...
GAAATCACTGCGCTGAAGGATAAGCACCCCGACGCGCGTGTCATGCTGATCGCGGAAAAAGGCACGATGGGCGTGGGTTCGTCGCGCATGTCGGGCGTCAACAACGTGGCGCTGTGGGCGGGCAAGCCGGCCAGCCCCTATGTGCCCTTCGTCAACATCGCGCCGGTTGTGGCGGGCACGAACGGTATCTCGCCGCTCTTCCTCACCACCGTGGGCGTCACCGGCGGCATTGGCATCGACCTGAAGAACTGGGTCAAGAAACTGGACGCCGACGGCAATCAGGTTCTGGATGGCTATGGCGATCCGATGCTGGAGCAGGCCTATTCGGTCGACACAGGCACCGTGCTGACGATCAACACGCGTGAAAAGAAGCTCTACAAGGACGGCGAAGTCGTCGCCGATGTGTCCTCCGCCTTCACCGCGCAAAAGGTCGAATTTATGAAGGCGGGCGGCTCTTATGCGGTCGTCTTTGGCAAGAAGCTGCAGACCTTCGCCGCGACGGCACTGGGCCAAGAGCTCAAATCCGCTTACGCGCCCAACCGCGAAATCTCGCATGAAGGCCAGGGGCTGACCGCGGTTGAGAAGATCTTCAACCGCAACGCGGTGGGAGCGACGCCGGGCACAGTTCTGCACGCGGGATCGGACGTGCGCGTGGGCGTCAATATTGTCGGCTCGCAAGACACTACTGGGTTGATGACCAGCCAGGAATTGGAAGCGATGGCGGCCACCGTCATCTCGCCCACGGTCGATGGCGCGTACCAATCGGGCTGCCACACCGCGAGCGTGTGGGATATCAAAGCGCAGACCAACATTCCGCGTCTCATGAACTTTATGAACAAGTTTGGCCTGATCACCGCGCGCGATCCCAAGGGCCAATACCCGGCCATGACCGACGTGATCCACAAAGTGCTCAACGATCTGACCATCGATGACCGCGCGATTATCGTTGGCGGCGACAGCCACACGCGCATGTCCAAAGGCGTCGCGTTCGGCGCGGATTCGGGCACGGTTGCGCTGGCGCTGGCGACGGGCGAGGCGACCATGCCGATTCCGGAAAGCGTCAAGGTGACCTTCAAAGGCACCATGGCCGATCACATGGATTTCCGCGATGTCGTCCACGCGACGCAGGCCCAGATGCTCAAGCAGTTTGGCGAGAACGTCTTCCAGGGCCGCGTGATCGAAGTGCATATCGGCACGCTGCTGTCCGACCAGGCCTTCACCTTCACCGACTGGACCGCCGAGATGAAGGCCAAGGCCTCGATCTGCATCTCCGAAGACGCGACGCTAGTCGAATCGCTGGAAATTGCCAAGCGCCGCATCCAGATCATGATCGACAAGGGCATGGACAACGCGAACGGTGTCCTGGCTGGCCTGATCGAGAAAGCCGACAGGCGCATCGCCGAAATCACATCGGGCGAAGTGCCCGCCTTGAAGCCCGATGAAAACGCGAAATATTTCGCCGAAGTCGTCGTGGACCTTGATCTGATCAACGAACCGATGATCGCCGATCCGGACGTCAACAACAACGATATCTCGAAGCGGTACACCCACGACACAATCCGCCCCATTTCCTATTATGGCGGCGACAAGAAGGTCGATCTGGGCTTCATCGGATCCTGCATGGTGCACAAAGGCGATATGAAGATCCTGTCCGAAATGCTCCAGAACCTGGAAAAGCAGAACGGCAAGGTCGAATTCAAGGCGCCGCTGGTCGTCGCCCCGCCGACCTACAACATCGTCGATGAACTGAAGGAAGAAGGCGACTGGGATAGGCTCGCCAAATACGCCGGGTTCGAGTTTAACGACGACGCACCCAAAGGCGAAGCGCGCACCGAGTATGAAAACATGCTCTACCTTGAGCGGCCCGGTTGCAACCTGTGCATGGGCAACCAGGAAAAGGCCGCCAAGGGCGACACCGTGATGGCCACATCGACGCGCCTGTTCCAGGGCCGCGTGGTCGAAGACGCGGCGGACAAGAAGGGCGAATCGCTGCTTTCCTCGACGCCGGTCGTGGTGCTGTCCACCATACTTGGCCGCACACCGACTATAGAGGAATACACCGCCGCGGTCGACGGCATCAATCTGACGAAATACGCGCCGCCCACCAAAGGCTTCTAAAGGGACTAAAATGGGAGGCTCTGTGCCCCGCTAGGCCGCTGGCCTCCCAACCCTCATAAGCTTGGCATGCCAACAAAAAGTGGGCCCATACCCTTAATGGAAAGGATATGGGCCCTAGGTGGCGGAAGACCCCCAAAACTTCCGCGCACTTTCGCACTCGCCGCTTGGTAGCCTTTCGCTTCGGGTCGCCTCTTACATTCGGTTAGCCGCGTGAATGTGGGCCTCATCCCATCCTTGGGTGCTGCCCCGGCGGCGGTGTTAGGCGCGTTTTAACCACGCCGGCCGGGCATTTCTGTGATCTTCATCACACGATGTCCTTTTTTTGCCAACGCGCGCGTGTTGCACCGGGCCTTGCCCAGCGATACCGTAAGCTTTGGAGGGGAAACGCCATCGACACGCTCACCGCCGCTATCGAAAAGCTTGCCGACGACAGCCTTTTGCGCGCGCTCGATGAAGAGCAATTGCAGGTTGTGCTGGCCAGCTCGACCCGAAAGGATCTCAAATCCGGCGATGTCCTGATCAATCAGGGGGACGAGGAGGGCGACTTTGCGGTCTTTCTTCTGTCGGGCGGGCTCAAGATCGGCATGGTCAGCCCCGGCGGGCGCGAGATCATCCTCAATTTCTGCGCGCCGGGCGAATTGGTGGGCGAAATCGCGCTGCTCGATGCGGTTCCGCGCACGGCCAGTGTGACAGCAATGGGTCCGTCCACCGTGCTGTTGATACCCAGCCGCACTTTCACCGACACGGTCTCGGCGAGCCCGCGATCCATGATTGGCGTGATGCGCGAGCTGGCGCGGCGCGTGCGGCAGCTGAACCTCGTGATCGAAAGCGATCGCACCTTCTCCATGGCGCCGCGCCTGGCGCGCGCGCTGGTGCGGCTGATTGATCCGGACGCGGACGATGGCCGCCTGCGCTTCAACCCCAGCCAAAGCGATCTGGGCGCGTTCGCAGGCCTTGCGCGGGAGAATGTCAGCCGGCTGATCTCCGAATGGGAAGAGCGCGGTATTGTCCGGCGCGAGGGCCGCGCGCTGTTGGTGCGCGACGCGGAATATCTGGAATTGCTGGCGGAGTTTGGCGACGATCTGTGAAGGCCTTGCGCGCCGGGCGGTTTTGATCGACACTTATGGTTCATGAGCAGGACAAACCGGCAGGGAGAGAGGCCGATGAACACGATGGAAACTGGCGAAAAGCGCGCCACCTTCAAAAGCTTTGCGGACAGCCAGCCCGAGGATTGGCAAAACATCGCTGCCAACGCGGCGGCCTTCAACAAGGGGCTGGCCAAGAGGGTTCTTGATCACCTTCGCCTGCTCGACGGCGATTTTGGCGGCTTCCCGGTCGATCGGCTGGAGCACTCGCTGCAAACCGCGACCAGAGCGCATCGCGACGGGCGCGACGAGGAATATGTGGTGTGCGCGCTGCTCCATGATATTGGCGATACGCTGGGCAGCCACAACCACCCGGATATCGCCGCGGCGATCCTCAAGCCGTTCGTGTCCGACGCCAATCACTGGATGGTCGCCAATCACGGCATCTTCCAAGGCTATTACTTCTTCCACCACCTCGGCCTTGATCGCGATATGCGCGACAAGTTCGAAGGCCATGAGCATTATGATCACTGCGAAGAGTTTTGCCGCCTCTACGATCAGACCGCGTTTGACGCGGATTATGACAGTGAAAGCCTGGAATTCTTCGCGCCCATGGTCGAGCGTGTCTTCGCCCATCCGCGCAAGAGCGTGTACAAGCGCGAGGCCGAGGCTGAGCCAGCGGAGTAGACGCGTTAGAGGCTGCCCCCAACTGGCGGCGCGGGATAGTGGTAGACCAGCGCGGACAGCGCGAGCCAGGTTGAAAACATAATCACATAGGGCCATCGCCGCGGCCACAGCGCCGCCACCAGCAACGTGGCCGCCGCCGTTCCCGCGAGCGCGATCAACGCGGACGCCGCCGCAAGGGACCCCATGCCGCCAAGCGCGGTCTGGATTGCTCTGTTGGCCCATTGCGCGGGCAGCAGAGCCAAGAGCCAATCGGGCAAGGCGCCGGGCGCGGCCGCGGCTGTGATCAGGATCGCGGCTTCACCGGCAACTACGAAAACAGCGATCCACCAGCCTTTGTCGAGCGCGCTGCGAGCGAACAGCGCGCCCCGCACGGCAAAGCTTACGCTGCCGATCAGCATCGCGGCCCCTGTCGCAAGCGGCGGCACACCTCCCGCAAGGCCCAACCCCTTTGCCAGCGCAAGCAGACCTGCGCCCACCAACAAGGCCAGCGCAACGCCGATCCACAATCGTCCCGACGCAGCGGCGGTGATCATGCCCGCCCCCATCAGCCCAAGCGCCAGCACCGGCCCACCGATGACGGCGAGAGAAGCCGCCTCAGGAGCGCCAGCCAGCACCACCAAGGCAACGGTGGGTGCGACCAGTCCGAACAACGCGGCGGTGAACCACGCGGGCCGCGAACCCATTGTCGGCAGATCTTTTGGCAGGAGCGCCATCCCCCGAACCGCGCCTTAAGCGGCCTTCACGCTTGCGATCAGCCCGCTGAGCGACGCCAACCCTTCAGGCGACGTGTAATGCGCGGGCGAGCCGATCCGGAAGATGCCGACGCGCTGGCCAAACCGCAGGCGTTCGGCGTTGATCGGCCAACCGGTCTCATAGTCAACGATAGTGATCAGATCGGGCAGGCAGGCGATCAGCGTGTCGCCCTGAGTGATCCCAAGATACTCGTTCTTCACCGCCACATTAAGGGGCGGCGATCCCGGACTTGCGCTTTCGATCACAGCCTGACCGACGTCATAGCCACCCACCACCTTGCTGGTGTAATCGACCACCAGCCCGCTGCTGAGCAGCTCAAGCTTGCCATAGATCGAGCCTTCGAAAAGCGCGCGAAGGTCGCCCTCACGCTCCGCCGCGTTGCCTTCGCCCGTGCGCAGATAGCGCCCAAGCTTGGCCGACAAGGAAACGGTCTTGGGCACGATGCACGCTCTGAGTTCCGCCCCGCTCATGCCGAACTCCGCGCTCACCGCCATGCCGCCGCGCGTCATGGCAAACTCGCGGATCATCGGTTCATAGGCCTGAACATCGGCAGCATCGAAACGCTGCGTGTTGCCCGCGTAATCAAGCCCCACCGCCGGTGTCGGCGCGATGCCAGCAATCGCATAGGTCATCATCGTCGCCTCGGGCAACGCGCGGCCCATGCCATCCCCGTTGACCAGAGGAATATCGAGCGCCGCAGCGGCGACCATCGGAATAAGCGAATTGGCGCCGCCAATCTCGAACGAGACGATGGCATCGGGACGGCGTCCCACAATCTCGCCATAGGCTTCGACCACGCGCGCCGCTTCATCAACCGAGGGGAGCAATTCCAAGCTGGTCGTGGGCGCGCCCACGCCGCCCACGGCTATGATAAAGGCGTCGTCCGCCAGATCCTCGGGCTCTATCAGAGTGGCGGGGCCATAGGTCTTGAGCCCCTCTTTGGCGCACAAGCACGCAAGATGCGGATCACCGCCGCCGCCGGTGGCAAGGAACGCCGCGCCAGCCGCAATGTCATCGAGCCTATCCGCCGTAATCTGCGTCATTGCGTTTCCTTGGCGAGTTTTGCGAGATCGCCCACCACTTTCACGCGGATACGAGTTAGCCCATCATCCATATAGGGAATGGGGGTCTCTTCGACTTCCGTGACGCGAAGGCTGAACGCCTCGCCGCCCGCGCGGACGGCAACGCCGCGCGCTTGCCGCTTGGCGCGTTCCAAAGCCGCCTCGCGCGCCTCTTCGCGATAATCCGCAAAAATTTCGGCCTCGCCGCCAACAAGGGCGATGGCCGCGCCGATTGCGTTGGCGACGCCGCTGTTTTCCGGAATGAAGACCTCTGAGGCTTGCGAGAGATCGCGCGGCGCGATGATCGCGCCCCCACCGACCAGCACGACAGGAAGCGGCTGTTTATCGGGCTTCATCTGGCGAATGTTCTCTTCCAGCATCGCGCGCATCGCGGCCAAGGCGTTGTCGATCACCTCACGCGGGATATCCGCCACTTTGCTGGCATCGCCTACATCCGCCATGCCCGCCGCGACGACAATATCGGTGGCGGTAAGAGTGTCTCCGCCAAAAACCAAAGCCTGCGTCACGAGGTTGTGGCCGACCGATTGCGGACCGATGGTTTTGCCATCTTCGGACACAACGCTGCCGCCGCCAAGACCTACCGCCACGATGTCCGGCATGCGAAAATTGGTGCGCACGCCGCCAACATCGACCGCTCGATTGCTTTCGCGTGGGAAACCGCCGCGCAGTACGCCGATATCGCTGGTGGTGCCGCCAATATCGACGACAATCGCTTCCTCAAGGCCCGTCAGCCGGGCCGCGCCGCGCAACGAATTGGTGGGCCCGGACGAGAAGGTAAGCGCGGGATAGTCACGCACGAAACCCGCATTCATCAAGGTGCCATCGTTCTGGCTGATAAACAGCGGCGCGATTATCCCGAATTCCTGAAGCGCGCCCTCAAACGCTTCGACCACGCGCGCGGCAAAGGGCTTGAGCGCGGCGTTGAGCATCGCGGCGTTTTCGCGCTCCAACAGTCCCAACCGCCCCACTTGGTGCGACAGGGTGATCCGCGCTTCGGGAATAGCCTCGCGGATCATGGCGGCCAGCCGCTCTTCCGGCTCTGCGTTGGCGGGTGAGAAGGCGGACGAGATCGCGACATCGCTTAGCCCAGCCGCGACGATATCGGCGACGCATTTGCGCATAGCTTCGGTGTCTTCGGCTGCCAATGGCCGGCCATCGTAAAGGAACCCACCGGGCAGCGCGAAGCTGTGCCCGCCAAGCGCGGCGTGAATATCCTGCGGCCAACCGACGCCCGGCGGCAAGCCGCGACCGGACGGCAACCCGATGCGGATCGCGGCCACCTTGGCCAATTCGCGCCGTTCGACCACCGCGTTGGTGAATTGCGACGTGCCGATCATCACCGCGTCGAGATCAGGCAGCCCTCCCGCCTTCTCATCCAGTGTCTTGAGCGCGGCTTTAACGCCGCTAATCACATCCGCGCTGGTCAGTTCCTTGCAGGCGGCCATAATGGCCTCGCCATCCAGCAGCACCGCATCGGTGTGCGTGCCGCCAACATCCACGCCAATCCTCACGCTGGGGCCACCTCGCGGCTGCCGATCTTTGTGAGCGCGATGTGAAGCAAGAAGCTGACCGCGATCGCGTCAATCGCAAGCGTGCCCGTCAACGTGATCCACCCTTCCATCACTGCAAGCGCCACACCCGACCCGGTGGCCCATGCAGCAAGAGCGGGCCAGCGAATGGCGGGCAGTTCATCGAACCGCTCAAATTGGTAGCCTTCGCGGTTCACAACGAAATAGTCCGCCAAAATTACCGCGCCCACCGGGATGAAGATTACGGTGAGGTAGATCAGGAACGGGATGAAGCTTTCAAGGATGTTGAAGAAGGCAAACACGGTTCCGCCCACCCCGCCAATGATTACGACCCAGGCCCGGGGCGCCTTGGGCAAAACCGTGCCCAGCGAAAGCGCGGTGCTGTAAAGGTTGAGCGCGTTGAGGGTTGTGCTGCCCCCAAAGACAATAGCGAAAGCGCCAAGCCCCAGGCCAAAGGACAGCATCAGCGGCAACAGATCGGTCTGCCCGCTCGCAATCCCGGCAAGGCCCGCAACCAACGTCACCGCCGGCCCCGAAATCATGTAGGTTGCCAGCGCCACACCAACGCCCCCGGCCCAGCCTTTGATGAAGCGGCAAGTGTCGGGCATGATCACCGCGCCCACGGCCACTGTTCCGACTGTCGCCGACATAACGTCGCCAAACGACAAGCCGCTTGTGGGCCCTTGCGCCAGGATGGTTTGGAACGACCCCACTTCCAAAACGGTCAGCAGCATCATCACCGTCACCAGCGCCAGCAAAGGCGTGATCAGCAAAGACAGGCTGTTGATCGCGCGCAGCCCCATAAAGGTAAGCGTCGTCATGATCACGCCGCCCACCGCTTCCAGCGCGAAGAGTGGGATGGTGTCGAAGCCCATCTCGCTGGCCAGACGCAGCATCGCGTCCCCGAACAGCTCGATATTGACGCCGAACCATCCCAGCAGCGACAGCGCGAAGGCAAAGTTGAGCAGTTTAGAGGCTTGATGGCCAAAGGCCGCGCGCGCGAGCATGTAGGAACTCAGCCGCGTCTGGGTCGCGATGATGCCCATGGGTGCGGCCAGAAACGCAAGAAACGCACCGCCCAGCACCGTGCCCCACACGAAGGTGCTGACCGGGGCCGCGTTGGCCAATTCCAACCCGCCCAAGAACATCGGCAGCGAGATCGAGAAGATCACGTTCATCAAAGCGATGCGCCACCAAGCAATACTGGCGTGATCGGGTACAGGCTCGGTCTGGTATTCGTCTTCCATATAAGACCGAGTGGTAAGTGCATTTTCGCCAGAACGAAACGCCAATCATCCGGGCTATGGCACATTTTGCACCGTTGGCGCTGGAACAAACCCCGTTTGGCGCGTGCAAGCCCGCTTCTGACCAGCGGACAAGTTGTCCCTCAGCAAGGCAAACGATCCTGCTCGATCGCTCCGAAAAATGGCCCTGCGCAAAGCCCCGTTTTTCGTGAAGGCGCCGCCAAGGCGAACCGATCCTTTGTCTGCATGTCTCAATTGGGAAAAGAGAGCTACGACCGCCGGAAAAAAGCGTGGAAGGGCTAACGGCGCAGCGCCGTGCTATGGAACGCGGCGGCGAACCCCGCGTTAAATGCGCACTGGCGGCTGATCAGCGATTGCGTTAAGCGGCCTCGCAAGACGCCCTTTCTTGGGTTCAACTCACTTTCAGGAATTCTCATGGTCCAGGACCGCTCCTTTGCGGCGACATTGCGCCGCGATTGGCTTGCGCAACCGCGTGCTGACATTCTCGCCGGGATTGTGGTTGCGCTTGCGCTTATTCCCGAAGCGATTGGCTTTTCGCTGATCGCTGGCGTTGACCCCAGTGTGGGCCTCTACGCCAGTGTCGCCATCGCCATGACCATCGCGCTGGTTGGCGGGCGACCCGGCATGATCTCAGCGGCGACAGCGGCCGTGGCGGTTGTTGTGGTTCCCTTGGTCCGCGACCACGGGGTGGACTATCTGTTCGCCGCCACGATCCTGATGGGTTTGATCCAAGGGGTCGCCGCGGTCCTGCGGCTTAATCTGTTGATGCAGTTCGTTTCGCGCAGCGTGATCACCGGGTTCGTCAACGCGTTGGCGATCCTGATCTTCATTGCCCAGCTTCCGCAGCTTCTTCCCGGTAACGAAGGCGTGGGTGTCTGGACCTGGGTGATGGTCGCTTCGGGCCTGGCCATCATCTATCTGTTCCCGCGCATCACCACGACGGTTCCAAGCCCGCTGGTGGCGATTATCGCGCTGACCGCAGCCACGGTCTATTGGGGGCTGCCGGTCAACAACGTGGCTGGCGAAGGCAAGTTGCCCGAAGGTCTTCCAAGCTTTGCGCTACCTAACGTGCCGCTTACGCTAGAGACGCTTGAGATTATCCTGCCCTATTCCTTGACCATGGCGGCTGTGGGTTTGCTCGAAAGCATGCTCACCTCGCAGATCGTCGACGACATGACGCACACTGAAAGCGACAAACGCCGCGAATGCGCCGGGCAAGGGGTCTCCAACATCGTTGCGGCGTGCTTTGGCGGCATGGGCGGCTGCGCGATGATCGGGCAATCGGTCATCAACGTCGCAAGCGGCGGGCGTGGACGCCTCTCCACCTTCACGGCGGGCGCATTCTTGCTTTTCCTGTTGTCGGTGCTTGGGCCCTATGTCGGCCAGGTGCCGATGCCCGCTCTGGTGGCGGTGATGATCATGGTGTCGATTAGCACGTTCAGCTGGAACTCTATTCCCAACCTGCGCAAGCACCCCAAATCCTCGTCACTCGTGATGATCGCCACGGTCGTCGTCACGGTCTGGACCGCGGATCTGGCCCTTGGCGTGCTGGTTGGTGTGCTGCTTTCTGGAATCTTTTTCGCCAACAAGGTGCGCGACCTGTTTACGGTCCAGCGTGTGCGTCGCCCGCATTCGGCGGTCTATCACGTTGAGGGCGAGCTCTTCTTTGCCAGCGCAGACAAGTTTCAGCGCATGCTGGGGCCAGAGAGCTTGGAAGGGGACCCGGCGCACCACGTTGTGATCGACGTGTCAAAAGCGCATTTCTGGGATCTTTCGGGGATTGGCGCGCTGGAAAAGGCGGTCGACCGCATGCGCCGAAACGGACGCCATGTTCGCGTGGTTGGCCTGAACGCCGCGAGCGCGGATCTGTTTGACAGATTTGCGCTGGAAGACCGGACGGGCTTCGAGACTGGCCTCGCTCCGCACTGAGGTACTGTCCGCGCTTGCGCGCTGTAACGACGAAGGCTCTTAAAGGGGCCCGTCGAAATTTCAGCCAGGTATCTGGCGGCGATGAACCTTATGCACGTCGTTAAGAACGGCCTCGTACCGGGCCAGTATTTGCTCGCTGTCCTTAGTCTGCCGTGCGTAGGTGATAAACCACGAACGGCGCGCGAAATTGGAATGGTTTGGGCGGCTTTGATGAGGCGTCAGCGAATGAAAGCACACCGCATCGCCCGGAGCCAGTGTCACTAAGTCCGCCTCAAGCCCCGCAACCGCGCTCGGATCGACATCCAGCCCTGTCTCGTCTGCGGGCAAGGGGGCGGCGTGGAGGCCCTTGTAAAACGCGGTGGCCCCGTTCTCAGACGTTGCGGGATCAAGCGCTATGGCGATGGTCAAGAATTCCTCTGGTCCAACGCCGGTCTTGGCCCAATAGGGCCAATCCTGATGCAGACCATAGCCACCGGTCTGAGGCAGTTTACTAATCAGTTTGTCTTTCATCACAAAGGCTGGCCCGCCAAGCAGACGCTCGGCCATTCCGAGCAGCGCCGGCGAAGTCGCCGTATCCCTGAACACCTCTGAAAGAGTCGAAACGGGATCGAGCCGGTCGGCCACTCGCTCTCCACTCGTCGTTTTGCGCCAATGGACAAAGCGATGATCCACGGATGTCTCGATCTCGTCCCACAAACGCTGCCATTCCGCACGTAAGCTATCGACCGTGTCACCATCAAGCGCGGCGGGCACGGAGATAAAACCGTTTTGCCGGTAGGCCTCGATCTCATGATCGCTCAAGGCCATGTCAGAGATCTCCGTCCGCTAACAGCGCAAGCGGAGCGATCATTTCGGTCTGAGCACCGATAGCGCGCAAACCAGCCCGTTCGTATAAATTTCGAGCTGTGCCGGACGTCAACACGAACGCGCCAATCCATCTTCGTGACACGCGGCGGGCCTCTTGGGCTGCAAACCCTATGGCCGCGTATCCAAGTCCGCGCCCGCGATGCGGCTTAGCCAGTAACAGGTTCTTGATCCTCACAAGATCAGGCTGCCCAAGCGATAGTCCAAAAGAACCAATTGGAGTGCCTCGTTCCGTGATGACATAGTTTTCCATATACCCCGCGTCGGCCTTGGCGTTTTCGATCGCGACATAGTCGCTACCCGAGGTCGCTTTGCCGTCCGGCCTCGCTGAATCCATGTCCAGCCAACTCTGCTTTAGTCGATCATCTTCCGGCTGCAGCGCTCGAACCGAGATATCCGCCGCTAGGGGCTCGAACTCCGTGTCCGCAAGGTTGCCGAACATCGCCGTTTCTTCGCCCCTGACAAAGCTAGCGGACCAAGAGCGATGCGCGGTTTCGGGACCCGGCAGATAGAAGCGGATGCTCTCAAACCCACGCTTCTGGCAAAAAGCGATGATCTGGGGCGGACATTCGTTCGCTCCCGGAGGCGGCTCAACGATGGACATGGTAGACATCGGTAAGAGCGAGCCAGGCGATAGAACCTGCCAACCGTCGACGACTTCAATGCGGCTGGCTGCACGAAAATACTCTCGATCATCTTCGAGCAACGATTCAAAGGCATTCGCGCAAGGCGAATTGCTTCTCTGGTTAAGGCAGCCGGACGTCTGAGCCATCGTCTTTTCTCTGAGATGCGAGTAATCCTGACGAGTGATACTCGTCTACTATGCTCGATCAAGCCATACCATTTTATTGAGCTAATTGAGTTTGTTTACGCCTCAGCGACAAGGGTTACTTACCGTCCGAATCGAGTGTTTCAGTGGCCGCCCCAAAAACACTAAGGGGCCCAGAAGACCTATAAAACCCAGATGGAGTATTCGCTCTCGGTAAATCGGAAAAAGTGGTGAGTCCTGCTGGGTTCGAACCAGCGACCTACTGATTAAAAGTCAGTTGCTCTACCAACTGAGCTAAGGACCCCCATTGGGCGTCTCAGCGCGTCTTGCACGCTGAGTTGGTGCGCCCCGATAGAAAGCGCGGGCGGCTGGGTCAAGCGCCCTTGTGTGCAATCGCCCAATGTTCAGCGATTTCGCGGTTATCAGGCGCCCCTTCAGCCGCGCGGGTCAGCAAGGCGCGCGCCTCGGCTGGGTCTTTGCCGTGGCGCCAAAGGGCCCATCCCAGCGTGTCGAGGATCTGGGGGCTGTCGGGCGCTTTCGCCAAGGCACGGCGCGCCAACGCCACGGCAGCGGCGTGCTGGCCGAGCTCCGACTTTACGGCCGCTGCGTTGTTGAGCAGCGCCGCTTCTTCGCTGCCTTCACCACCGAGAAGCTCAGTGAAAATCGCGTCCGCTTTGGCCCATTCGCCCGCTCTGATAGCCGCGCCCGCCTCGCGCATCGGCCCAGCGATCGCTTCGGCTTTCAGGCGGGCGCTCAGAAGCGTCTGGATCGCGTTGGGATCGCCGCGCCCCGAAGCTCTCGACAGATCCAGCGCCAGTTTCAGCGCGTCCGGTCGCGCTTGCGGATCGCGCAAAATGGGCTCGATCGTCACCCATGCGTTTTCGAGTTCCCCTTCCTCGGCGTAAGCTTGCGCCAGAGCGTAACGCGCCGCGTAATCGTCACTTGCGCCTTCGAGGTAGGTTCGCAGCGGCAGAATGGCGGCCCCATATTGCCCGCGCGCCGCGTCAACCAGCCCTCGCAGTCGGGCAAAGTCCGGCGCGCTGGCCAAGGGGGGCGGCACGATCTCGACCAGTTCAAACGCACGCGCCAAATCGCCCGCGTCATACGCCATCTGCGCGGCAAACAGCAGTCCGATGGGATGCGGATCGCCAGCGAGATTGGCCTTGTTGATCCAGTTGGCCGCCTGCGTTTCATCGCCGGTATCACGCGCAATCGCCGCCATGGCCAGCATAGCTGTTTGATCAGCGGGCCGCGCTGTCAGGACCGCGTTAAAGCGCTTCTTAGCCGTCACCATGTCGCGCCGGGCCAAGGCCATGCGACCGGCCAACTTGTGCGCTTGTGGCACAAGGGGCTCAATCACAAGCACAGGCTCCAGGGCCTTCTTCGCCTCATCAGGCCGCGCTGTTGCGTAGAGCCGCCCCGCTTCGATCGTCAGCAATCGTGGGTCGCCCGCAAAACGCTCCAACCCTTCCTCAAGGCGCGCGGCGGCTGTCGCCTCGTCCCCTTGCGATAGAGCCAAGGCAATCGCGGCGGTGTAGGCAAGCGGGACGGTGTATTCGAGCTGAGAGACGGTCTGCTCCGCCGCGCCCAGATAATTGGCCATCACCTGCGCTTCAGCCAGCTTCGCACGCACGAGGTCGCTTTCGCCCGCCGCGCTCATCAGACCCTCATACTCGCTAACCGCGCGATCCGCGTTGCCCAGCGCCATTGCGATGTCGCCTGCAAGCTGACGGGCCTGGAGATCTTCCGGATCCTGCGAGATGGCGAGATCAATGCGCTCCATCGCCGTGCGTATCTGACCGCTGGAAAAGGCAGCTTGCGCCGCTGCGACCGGGTCAGAGGGCGCTTGTTCACACGCCGTTAGCGCAAGTGAACAGGCGAGAGCGGACGCCAAAACGCCTCTTTTGCGTCTGACAATTGGGGCGAGATCGAAATCCATGTCGCGCTTCGTATCGCAAAGGCCTTAACGCCGCCTTGTGTGCAGACCGTAAAGGCCGGGTGAACACAAAAAGCGTCGGGTATCCTTACAATTAAGCATAAGGCGCTGAATGCGTTAACCATCGAGACCTACGGAAAACCGCCAATCCCTTTGGTCTGGCACGCGCTTTGCTCTCCACTTTGTTCATTACAGTCGGTCACATTTGATCCGGCGCACTCAGGCGGGCGGGAGGCCTGCATTAGGGGGAATGACAATGGCGAATGGTATCAAGACCGCAGCGCTGGCCGTGGCAGCGACAGGCGCTGTTCTTTCAGCGCCCGCGTCGGCAACCATCTTTGAGTACACCATGAACGATGGCGACGTGCTGCAGATCGACACCGCCAACGGAACCGGGTCGTGGAAGGGCGATGACATCGACACCACCTTCACGGGCGACTTCAGCCAGTTCCAAGGCGGTCGCAATCCCAGCTTCTCATTCACGCTGGCTAGCCTAGATGGGACCCGGATCATCAGGGGCGAGACGTTCACGCCGACCAATCGCAACGGCGACCGCACACACCCCTTCATGCTGAAATCAAAAAACAACGGCCACAAGGTGAACCTGTGGTCGTGGTGGGGCGATCCGGTTGTCGCTGGCGATTACATCCGCAAGATCGTGGCCTACGAGGTCACGCCGCCAACCGAAGTGCCCGCACCCGGCGTTCTGGGCCTGTTTGGCCTCGCGCTGATCGCGCTTGGGTTTGGCCGCCGCCGTCGCATTCGAGTTTCACGCGGATAATTCAAAAAATCCGTTTGGCTGGAAGAAGGCGCTTGCCCCTTTGGGGTCGGCGTCTTCTTCTACTTTCGGCCACCTTACTTTGGCCGCGCTCGCTTCAGGCGCGCATGGAGCTGGCCAAGCGTCAGGCCCGTGACGGGATCACGCCAACCGCGCGCTATGGTGGTTGCAGGACCAAGCACAAAACCCCGTGACCGCATTTCTCGGTGCGGGATCTGCAAGGTTTGGCTGTCCCACTTCCCACCGCTCCATAGAATTATGTCAATATCCAGCGCCCTTGCCCGCCAGCGTTGCCCACGGCGCTGCGCGCGCGTGCGACCAAAGCGGTGTTCGATAGTTTGGAGCAAACCAAGCAGACCCGGCGGACCCAATTCGCTTTCCACCATCACGGCGTTGTTGGCGTAGCGTCTTAGAGAGGGGCCTAAGGCCGCGCTGTCGATGGCGGGGGCAACCGCAAGGACACGCAAACCTTCACGCTCCAACTCTCCCACCGCCGCGCTCAACACCGCACGTGGCGCTCCAACACCGGGCACGCGCATATTTGAGCCAAGCGCCAGGATGTAGATCTGCGTCAAATGTCCTCGGCGATCCGGCCATAGAGTTGCGGGCGGCGATCGCGAAAGAAGCCCATGCCTGCCCTGTGCGTGGCCGCACGCACCAGATCGAGCGTGGCGACGAGTACGCCCTCTTCACTCGAACCAAACTCAGCGACCAGATCCCCCCATTCGTCGCTGATGAAGGAGTGCCCGTAAAAGGTCTGCGCGGCCTTTTCCGGTCCTTCGGCCCCGATACGGTTCGCCGCGACGACCGGCATGCAATTGGACACAGCGTGCCCAATCATCGCGCGGCGCCACATGCGGCTCGTGTCAAGATCGGCGTCATAGGGCTCCGATCCGATCGCGGTGGGGTAGAACAGCACTTGCGCGCCCTTCAGCGCCATCACGCGCGCGCATTCGGGATACCACTGGTCCCAGCAAATGCCGACGCCGATGCAAACGCGAGTGCCATCGTTGGCCGGAACATCCCAGACCTTGAACCCGTCATTGCCGGGGCGGAAATAGAACTTTTCCTCATAACCCGGGCCATCGGGAATGTGGCTTTTACGATAAGTGCCCATGATCGCGCCATCGGGGCCGATCATGGCCAACGTGTTGTAATAGTGATGACCGTCCCGCTCAAAGAAGCTGGTGGGGATCGCTACGTTCAGTTTCGCGGCCAGTTCCTGCATCGCAAGGACGCTGGGATGCTCGGTTGTCGGGCGGGCCAGCGCGAACAGAGCTTCGTCTTCCTCGCGGCAAAAATAGGGGCCTGAGAATAGCTCAGGAGGAAGGATCAGCTTGGCTCCTTTATCCGCTGCCTGTTCGACCAGAGCGGCCACGGCGGCGATATTCTCGCCCTCATCTGGGCGATTGAGCGAAAGCTGAAGGGCGGCGACAGAAAGAGTGGTCATGCCGCCGCCCGTTAGCCTTAAGCGGTCTGCTTGAACAGACCGGTGACCGTTAGGCCGGCTTCTTGAACAGAAGCGTCATCCGATCGCTTTCGCCGATTGCGGCATAGGTCTCGCGGTCCTCGTCTCCTTTGGCAAAGGTGGGAGGCAGGGTCCAAACGCCCGCTTCGTAGTCCGCGGTGTCGTTGGGGTTGGCGTTGATTTCGCTGGTCTCGACCAGTTCGAAGCCTTTGCCTTCGAAGAACTCGATCAGCTCGGCTTGTTTGAGATAGCCCTTGTTGCCATCAACATAGTCTTCGGGCGCGTCGGCCTTGGCGCGGTGCTGCACCACGCCCAGCATGCCGCCCGGCTTAAGCGCGGCAAACAATCCTTCGATTTCGCTGTCCGCCACACCCCAGCGCTTGAGGTTGTGCATCATGCGCATCATCAAGACGCGATCGACCGTACCGACCATCTCTTCAGGCAGTTCGCCGGTGAAGTAGTAGGGCAGCTTTTCCGCTGCGACACCGGTTCCCTCGGCCTGCTTTTCCGAGAATGTCGCGGCGCCTTGCTTGACCCGCTCGACGAATTCCTCGCCCAGCGAAGCCGCCGCTTCAGGGCCAACGCCGACGCCGACATATTGACCTTCGTCCGCGACGTAAGGCGCAAGGATACGCGTGTACCAGCCGCCGCCCGGCGCGTACTCAATCACCGTATGCGTCGGCTCGACCTGGAAAAACCCAAGCGTTTCGGCCGGATTGCGAGACTCGTCGCGCTCGGTATCTTCGGCGCGAATATCCGAAGCCAGCGCCTCAGCGAGTTTCGCGTTCTCAGCGCTCGCTTCCATAGCGTCAGCCTCAGCCGCGTTGTCGGCGGGGGCGCAAGCGGCAAGCGCCAGCGCGCTCACCATGGCGATAGTGAAATGCTTCATTGTCAGTCTCCCTGATCGATCCAACTCAATTGCCTTTCTTGAACAACAACGTCATGCGGTCGCTTTCACCGATTGCGCGGTGCTTGGCCATTTCCTCTTCGGTTTGACGGCCAAAGCCCAGCGACGGGGGCAGCGTCCACACGCCGCCTTCCCAATCGGCGGGGTCTTTCGGGTTTGCGTTGATTTCGCTTTCGGCGGCCAGTTCAAAGCCATTGGCTTCAAAGATCGCGACAACGTCAGCCTTGCGCATGTAACCACGCTGGCGCGCGCCGTAATCATCGTAAGTTGCGCCTTCCGGGGCTCGGTGCTGGACGACGCCAACCATGCCATCATCCTTCAGCATCATGCGCGCGGCCTTCAGAACGGTGTCGGCGCTGTTGCCGTTGTTCAGGCCGTGCATCGAACGGAAGATCAACACGCGATCGACAGTCCCTGCGACCTCTTCGGGCATTTCGTCGATTTCAAAGGCAGTGACCGCGTCGGCCTCCGTCCCCATCATTTCGCCAACGCTCGATTTGAACCGCTCGGTCCAGCCCTTGGAGCGCACCTCGGCGGCGCGGCTGCGGTATTCGCGGCCATCGCTGTCCTGATTGAACGCGATATATTGGCCGGCGGGCATGATGTAAGGCGCAAGAACCCTTGTGTACCACATGCCGCCGGGGCCATACTCGGCGACGGTCATCGTCGGTTCGACACCAAAAAAGCCAAGCGTTTCGACCGGGCGGCGGTATTGATCCCGTTCACCGTCATCGCCGCGCTTGTCACTCGCCAGCACCTCTTCAAGGCTGGGCGCAGCGCCTTCGGAATGACCGTCGGCAAATGCGGGGGAAACAAGCGCTGCGCTCGCTGCAAGCGCGGCCATCGGAGCAAAAATCATCGATTTCTTCATGGGGGACGTCCTCTCTCACGGAATTTCCGTTTAACGCTGGCGCAGTCCTGACAAAGCGAACGCGCAATGACAAGGATTCCCTGCTGCAACATCTGGCGATTGCCGACAAACACCTTATCTCGTGGGGACGAAGGAGAATTTCAGACATGGAACAGGCCATCATCGCGGGCGGATGCTTTTGGTGCACCGAAGCGGTTTTCAAAGATGTGATCGGCGTCAGCGAAGTCGAAAGCGGCTATATCGGAGGCACGAACGCCAATCCCACGTACCGCGAAGTGTGTTCGGGTATGACGGGCCATGCCGAAGGCATCCGCGTGACCTATGATCCTTCGATCATCAGCATCGCAGAAGTCTATGACGTGTTTCTTGGCACTCACGACCCGACCCAGCTGCACCGCCAAGGCAACGATGTGGGCACGCAATACCGCTCCGCCATTATCCCTATTTCCGCGCAACAAGGCGAGGAAGCCGAAGCCGCGATCGCGCGCTGGAATGCGGAGAATTCGGGCACGGCGGTGACCACTATCGAAGGTCTGGAAAATGGCGAGCAGACCAAGCCCTGGTACGTCGCCGAGGATTACCATCAAGAGTATTGGGACGGAGAAGGCCAGCGCAATCCCTATTGCCAAGCCACCATCCCGCCCAAGATCATGAAGCTGCGCAAGAGCTTTCAGAAATACGTGAAGGCCTAAAGCGCATGCCGCAGGGTATGGGAGACCCTTACGCATACGGGTTTGAGCGGCGAGACGACGGCTCGCTTCATTTCGAATGCTCAACCGACAAGCAGGCTTGGGGGTGGCTATCGCTTGCCCCGCAACACCCGGTCGTGATCCAGACGCAACAATTCTGGGCAAGCTTTGGCGCCATCCTTTTCGAAGGCGGCATGGAAGAGGGCCAATGGTCGGCCCTTACTTGTATGGACTATGCGCTTGATGACCTTGAAGCGGGCCACGCGGTGCGCGGGGTTTACAGCCGCATCGAGAACGAGCGCGGCCCGGCTTTTACGATGACACTGTTCGACGCGCAGGATCGCGCAATAGTCACCATGCGCGGGCGCGGCGTGGTGTTTCGCAACCGCAATTTTGAACAATGGCGCGAAGGCTCAAAGACCGAAGCCAAACGGGTGAAAGGCGAAGTCGATTTCGACTACGCCGCTTCCGAAACGCTCGGCCTTGGGGAAGGCGAATTTGCCTTTGTCGCTCCGTTCGATCCCGGCGCGAGCCAAATCCAGGCTCTTGTCACGCCCCAGAACGGCATGCCGCCCCATAACCGCGTGATCAGCGGATCGGGCGATCACGTGAACTCAACCCATTTCGGCGAAGTCACCCGGCAGGCTTTATGCCTGATCACGGGCAACCCGAATGTTCAGATCACAGGCGGAGAGATGCACCTCAACCGCTATGTCGAACTCGGCACGCCCTTTGCTCTCAAATTCGAGGGTGAGACCCACCGCAAACATGGCGCGATCACCTTCACACTCGAACAATTGGGCCGCAAATGCGCCGAGATTGACCTTCGCTGGTAGGAAGGACGGGCCGCATCAGAGGCTGAAATAGGCAACAGCCAGGCTTGCCATCAGGCCAATAGCGATGATGTTGAGCCAGCGGATCACGCTGGATGGCCTGGCCTCCTCGTCCATCGCGCAGCGGGTCACCACCAAATGATTGAGTGTCGCCACAATCGGAGCAAAAACGAATGAGGCGCTGGTGGCAAGATCAAGCAGGGCGGTGAAACTGCCGGGCAAAAACGCCAGAATGGCGCCCGAGGCCAAAGTGGCAGTGGGCAGCGCGATCCGATAAACCCATTTGAATTCAGACTCGGTTTCCCGGCCCGATGCCTGCTGCCACAAGGAGGCAACGAACCGCCCGCCAATATCCACCGCCGCGAGAACCGTTGTCAGCATAATCGAAAGCGCGGCAATCGCGGCCACAACCGCTGCACCGTCGCCAAGAGTGGAGCTGTAGAGCGAAATAATCTGGCGCGCGAAGCCGGGGGCGCTTGTCTCAGGCATCACACCATTGGCGTTCATCACACCCGCGCCGATGATGCAGAAACACAGCGCCAGAAAGGCCGTCAACGCATAGCCAGCCAAGAAAGCGAGCCGCGCGTCCTTTAAGCTTGTGTGAGCGTGTGTGTCTTCGTCGCGCTCCGCTTCGGCCTGCCACATTGAGGAGGCGACCGAAACGTCGAGCGCGTTGGGCATAAAGCCGCCCAGCGCGCCGATAAATAATATGGCCTTGGGATCGGCGGTCCACGCGGTTGAACCCAGAGTGCTCCAGTCAACCATTGGCAGGACCAGAGCGGTCACAATCAGGGTCGAGACCACCAGAAAGGCTACCAACACGCGGTTGATCTTGTCGAGCCAATCGTAGCCGCCTGCCATGAGCAGGGCGCTGCAGATCGCCAGAACCGCAAATGCGGTCCAGGGGACGGACATCGTCCCACCAAGCACTGCGATGGCAATTCCCGCGGTCGCCATCGAGAGGGCAGCGTAGATGATGATCATGATCGGTAGCGCGAACACCGCGAACAAGACTGGCGCCCAGACGCCGAGCTCGCGATAGCCCGCGATAAGCGAGCGGCGCGCCGAGTGACCATAATCCACGCCAAAGCGGAAAGCCGGGTAACGCAAGATGCACGCAGCCAGAATCACGACGAAAAGCGCTAGGCCGTACAGTGCGCCTGCGCGCGTGGATTGAACGAGGTGTGAAGTGCCGATGGCTGTGCCGGAAAAAAGCAAAGCCGGCCCGATGGTGCGCCACATGGAAAGTCCCCTGGCCCAGCGTGATGGCACGCCGCTCGCGGCTTGAACAGAGCCGCTAGAGTTTTGTCCAGCGCGCGACGAAGAAGCCATCAAGGCCGCCTTCGTCGGGCAAGAGGCCGGGATGCGTCCGCACCCATCCCTCGCTGGTGGGGGCGAGGCCAGCGGGCAACTCATCGGCAAGGATGGGTTTTGGGGCGAGGCCCAGTTCCGCATCAATCCATCGCGCCTGATCCTCACCCTCTTCGCGCTCCAGCGAGCACACCGCGTAGACAAGTGTGCTGCCGGGCTTCAGCCATGCGATCGCCTTGCTGATCAAAGCGCGCTGGATCTGCGCCATTTCAGCGATCTCTTGAGGACGGATGCGGTGAAGGACATCGGGATGCCGACGACAGGTGCCTGTTGCGGTGCAGGGCGCGTCAATCAGGATCGCGTCAAAATGGTGCTTAGGCTCCCATTTCAGCGCATCGGCGCGCACCGGCGAGGCTTTGAGGCTCGTGCGCTTAAGGTTCTGCTTCAGCGCGTCGAGACGCCGTTTCGACATATCGAGCGCCGTGACTTGCCAGCCTGCCGCAGCCAGCGCCATGGTTTTACCGCCGGGCGCGGCGCACAGGTCCAAGGCGTGCCCGTGGGCGTCTCCGATAACGGCCGCTGGAATGGTGGCAGCGAGATCCTGCACCCACCAGGCGCCTTCTTCATAGCCTTCAAGCTTCTCAATCGCCGTGCCACGCGGCACGCGGACATGGCCATGCGAAAGGCTCATGCCTCCTAGTTTGGCCTGCCAAAGAGCTGTGTCGGCGGAATTCTTGATAGCAAGGTCAACTTCGGGAGGCTGGGCAAGGCCCTTAGCGATGGCCACCGCGCGCTCATCGCCCCATCGAGCAATCACTTCAGAGGGCAAAGTGGGCGCTTGGGGGAGCGCTACTTCGCGCTTCATCAAGGTTGAAAACACTCCGTGCGCCAGCCGCCTTGGTCCTCCGCTCAGCAACGGCAAACCGGTTGCGATGACCGCGTGCGGCGGCGTTTCCAACCGTAGGGCTTGCGCCAACATCAACCGCAAAACGCTGCGCGGCTTGGCGTCATCGGGCAACGGCTTCTTCGTCGCGCTGTCGATCAACGTGTCCAAATCCGTCAGCCAGCGCAGCGCCTCGCCCGCGATTGCGCGGGCCAGCGCCTTGTCGTTCGCGTCGCGCACATCGCGCAGAGCCCCCGGCCCAGCCTGTTCCAGCGTCTCACCCCGGCGCATCACCGCGTCGAGCAGTTTGAGCGCCGCGCGCCGCGCGTGAAATCCGGTGGGTTGAGCCATCATCGCCCGCGCCTACCCCCTCTTGAAACCAAGCGCTAGCTCACGCATTTCAAAGGCATGACGAAAAAGAAATCCGAAGCGGCAAAAAACTTCAAGAAGCCCGCACATTGGACCAATGACCCCGCGCCTGAGCCCAAAGCGGTTGATCCTTTGAAAGACGAACCGCGTGACCTGTCTCCCACCCGATATGGCGATTGGGAACGCGAAGGCATCGCCTGGGACTTTTAGAGTGGTTTGAACGTCACCTTCAGCCCGTCTTTGGGCTGAGGGATCGGCCATGGCTGCCAGTCGGGCTTGTAACTCGTGCCTCCGCTGGTGGGCTCGATACGATAACGCTGCAACAGCTGCGCCATCAGCACCTTGATCTGCATGTAGGCAAAGTGCAGCCCTAGGCACATATGCGCG
>ERZ1740070.692-NODE-692-length-22500-cov-4.544487_pt1 | contig 22500 bp, 13 predicted proteins | sample MGYA00581734_ERZ1740070 | MGnify/ENA primary metagenome ERZ1740070 (study PRJEB43018, sample SAMN04849744) | marine metagenome | isolation source: floating plastic debris | place: Pacific Ocean | collected 2008-09-01 | study: EMG produced TPA metagenomics assembly...
GTCCAGGCGTTCGAGGATGCCGATGCGATTGCGAATCGCGCCGACCAAAAGCTCGCGGTCGCCATCGATGAGCGTGAAGAGAAAAGCGATGCCTATCTCAGCGACCCGCTCTTCTCCTACTTGTGGGAGCGCGGTTTTGGCACGACGGCGTATAAAGGTGGCGGTCTGTTCAAGATGCTCGATGGCTGGGTGGCCAAGCTCTGCAAGTATGAGGGTGCGCGACCAAACTATGCCCGTCTAAACGACATTACCGACTGGCTTGGCGATCATGCGAAATACACGCGCGACGCTGCGGAGCTTGCCAAGACCACTTTGGAGGCTGCCGAAGGTCAGGCGATTGAAGCGGCCGGCGTCCCCGATGATGAGGCCAAAACGGACGGATTGCGTGCGGATATTGCTGCCGTGGACGCCAATATCGTCTCAGCCGAGACCCGGCATTCCGTTCTAACCGAACAGCACGCTAAGACGCTGATTGGCGAAGAAGGCCCAGCCAAACAGGCGCGCAAGCTCCTCGAGCGCGGCTTGCAGAATATGAGCATACCAGACCTGCGCCAGCTCGCGGCGGAAACCGTGACGCTGGATGACGATGAAATTGTCGACGATCTGGTTGAGCTCCGCACAGAAGAAATGTCGCTGGAACTTGAGACCGAGCGTGTCTCGGACGCCCCCACCCGTTTGGGGGAAGAGCTGGGGGCGTTCGAAGCTCTGCGGCGACGGTTCAAAGAGGCGCGTTTCGACAGCGATGCCGCGCTGATCAAAATTGCGCTGTTTGATGATGCATTAGAGAATTTGGGGTCCGGTCGCCTGTCAGTGAGTAAGGCCATAAAACAAATCCACCAATCGGTGCGCCGAAAAGAAAGCCGCACCCGCAACGGCTTTGGCGGCCGGCGCGGGCGGAATGATTTTGAAGTCTATGATATTATCGGTGTGATTGCCGAAGAAGCGCTACGACACGGCATGAGCGGTGGACGTCGACGCGGTGGGTTTGGTGGTTTTCCGACCCGAGGCCGCGGCACGTCGAGACGTTCTAGTCCGCGCAAACGCGGCGGCGGGTTCAAGACCGGCGGTGGCTTCTAAGGCGCCTGAAAAGACGTTCAAATGTGTTGTCACAACGCTTGAAGCGTGCATTTGCCTCGTCTAGGTTCCGACCAAACTTCCAATCATTCAGGAGTCGCCATGCTGCGCCGCGCATTCACTGCACTCATCGTCTTGTCTTTTTCCACATTCGCCGCACCCGCTTTTGCGAAACCTGTCGAATATTTCCAAGTCGAAGGCGTGACCTATGATGAGACTGTCCCGGTTTTCGAGTCCCAGGCGGGCTATGAAATTGGCGATCGTCCGGTGCGATATGGAGACATGATCACCTATTTACGCGGCCTGGCCGAACGCTCTGACCGCATTAGTGTCGAGACCATTGGCTACTCTCACGAGCGACGCCCCATCCTGACCTTTATTGTGACCAGCCCCGATAATCACGCCAATCTGGACTCCATCCGCGAAACGCATTTGGCGCGCCTGCAGGGAAACGCAGCGCCCGATGCCGCACCGATGGTGCTGTGGATCAATTATGGCGTGCATGGATCAGAGACCTCATCCATGGATGCGGCCATCCCGCTTCTGTATCATTTCGCAGCGGCTCAAGGACCAGCGATCGAAGCGCAACTCGACAATGCGGTGATGATCTTCACTGTGGTTTTCAACCCCGATGGCCATGCTCGGCGCATCGATCATGTCGAGACGTTTTGGTCCTATGGCGAAAACACAGATCTGAATGACGCCGCCCACACCATGTGGATCGAGGCGCGCACCAATCATTACTGGTTTGACCTTAACCGTCAGTGGTTATTGCTCACACAACCAGAGAGCCGAGCCTGGATCAAAGAATGGCACAAGTGGAAACCCATGGTATCGGCGGACTATCATGAAATGGGCTCCGCCAGTCCCTACTATTTCCACCCCGGCGAGGAATTGCGGCGCAATCCGCTGATCCCGGAACGCGCCCGCGAACTGACGCAAGGGATTGGCGAGCGCCACGCCGCCTTCCTGGACAGCGAAGCCCGGCTGTACTGGACCGAGCAGGGTTTTGACAATTTCTATATCGGCAAGGGCTCGACCTATCCCCAGATCAATGGTTCGCTTGGCATCCTGTTCGAAGCCGGCGCGGCCCGCGGCGGCGCGGTTGAAACAGAACGCGGGCTTGTCGAGACGGCAGATAACGTGCGGACCCAGTTCCGCACCGCACTGACCACGATCCAGGGCGCGCTAGATCTTCGCACCGAAATTACCGCCTATCAGCGCGACTTCTTTGCCGAGAATGCGCGCCAGGCCGCGAGCGGAAATCAAGCCGGCTGGGTGTTCACGGCCGAAGGCGATCCGGAACGCGCAGCGCGCTTCGTCCGCCTGTTGCGCCATCATGATCTTGAGGTCCGTCGCGTCAGTTCAGATGTCACCGTCGATGGCTCCACCTATTCCGCGGGTACGAGCTATTATGTGCCCATGGATCAGATCAATAATCGCATGGTCCGCGGCATCTTTGAACGATTCACAGAGTTCGAGGAGAATGTCTTCTACGACGTTTCCGGATGGACTCTGCCTTTGGCGTATGACCTCGAATACGCGCCCGTCGGCGGTCGCGCCATCCGCGGCGCCGTATCGGGAGCGCTGGCAAATGGTGACTTTCAGCCCGCCCCGGTGCCTGACCGCGCACCTTACGGCTATGTCCTGGACTGGTCCCACACATACGCGCCTCGCGCGCTCAACCGAATCCTTTCGGCTGACCTGCTGGTTCGCGCGACGATGGAAGAAACCTCCGTCAGAACGACGTCTGGAACGGTTGAACTGGGACGCGGGGCAATCTTCGTCCCGCTCGCTCGCCAAGACAGTTCAAGAGAGGACATCCACGCGGTGATGACCACAATCGCAGCAGAAGATGGTGTCCCCGTCTTTGCTGCCACATCTGGGCTGACGCCGGTGTCGGGACGCGATCTCGGCGCGGCACGTACTTTCCGGGCGCTGAAACAACCGCGCGTCGTGCTCGCCTATGATGGCGGCCTCTCGCGCTATGATGTTGGTGAGATCTGGTGGACCCTGGATTATCAGCACCGTATGCCGGTGACGTTGGTCGAGAAAGCCCGCCTTGGGTCGCTGGACTGGGACCAGTACACCCACTTGATACTGGCCGGCACGCTGGCGCAGCCAGGCGACGCTCAAAAACCTGTCCTGGATGAAGCATTGACCGAGTCCGTTCTCGGCTGGGTCGAGCGTGGCGGTACTCTGGTGGCGACCCGCGATTCCGCCTTGTGGGCGCAGAATGCTATTCGTTTGCGGGCAGAAGCTGCGACACAGACGGGTGAAAGCGGCAAAGTTGAAGCGTCCAATGAGACGGAGGAAGAGACGGATGCGAACCCTAATAGGTTTGATTTTGCCGATATGGGCATTCGGGACGCCGAGCATGTGATTGGCGGTGCGATTTTCGCTGCGGACTTGGATACCAGCCATCCGCTGGGCTTCGGCTTTTCAGATAGAGACCTACCCGTCCATCGCAATGTCAGCTTTACGTTGGATCGCCCCGAGAAGAACCCCTATGCAGTCCCGGTACAATACACAAACGAACCGTTGCTCACAGGCTATGCCTCCGAGCGCCGACAGGCGGAAATTGCAGGAACACCTTCGGTCGTGGCGCAGCGCTTAGGCAGCGGAGCAGCGATCCTGATGGCCGACAATCCGGTATTCCGGGGCACCTATCCGGGAACAGAGAGACTGTTGATGAACGCCATCTTCTTTTCTGGCCTCATCGATCGGCCACGCGGCGATTACTCTGCCCCTCCGCCGGCGCGATAAATCAGCAGCGCCCGAAAAACGCACGCGAAATCAACAGAAAAGGCCGTCCCCTGCGAAGAGACGGCCTTTCTTGAATTGAGCTATGAAACTTAGTGGCGGTTGCTCAGACGAGCGCGACGCCGACGCCGCTTGTCCAACATGCTTTGGCCGCGATCCTCTTCTTGTACGGGAGCTGGCGCTTTGATTTCGATGACAGGCTCAACAATTTTGAGAGCATTGACAGGCGCCGTCATCGGAGTGGTGCTAGGAACCGCGATTGGGGTCTGCTCAGTTTCGCGGACTTGCGGGGTCATGATATTTTCTTTCTTTCAATTCAGGCCTTTAGGCCTCATCGGCGGGGGGTTGAGAGGGTTAATGTCGTCCGCCGATGGATATCAATTGGGCACCCACATATCGTTTTTCAATATGTTGTTATTGTTTTTCGGCAATTAATTTTAAAATTCTCACGTTTTCAAGGACATAAGGTCAAGTAATTTTTCCAATGAAAACAGTGTTAGCGCAAACAATCGCGCGGGCGGACGTCTCTCTGACCGCGAAAATCGGTGTCTGTCAGCTCCGACCAGCCCTGCTGGCGGCAGAATTTCTATTTCGCAGCCTTATCCATTGTTTTATGATCCTGCCAGACAACAAGCTTTGGCGATCCAGTACGGATTGCCGGGAGGGGAGAATGGCCACGCAAGCAAGTGCCGACCAGCTGACGGTGTTTGTCTCCTATTCACGGGCGCAAGTACATTTTGCCGACGAGTTGGAACTCTATTTGTCCAATCACAACCATAGAGTCTTGCTCGACCGGCACGGTATTTCGAAAGGCGAGGACTTCCAGGCACGCCTAGGTGAAATGATCCTCGATTGCGACACGGTCGTGTTCATTCTGTCTGACGAGTCAGCTCAGTCCGAAGTTTGCGCCTGGGAGATTGAGGAAGCAACGCGGCTGTCAAAGCGCGTGCTCGTCGTCACTTTGAGCGACCTGTCGACCGGCATTCACGCGCCGCAGGCGCTGGCTGGCATTGACTGGATTCACTGCTGGAACAATCCCACCGTCCCCGGTTCAAGCCAGACCAAAGGGCTGATCGAACTCGATACGGCCTTGCGGACAGATGTTCAATGGTTGCGTCTTTGCACCGAATATCAGCGCCAGGCGGTCAACTGGGCCCGGCGTGGCAAGAAGAAGGAAAGTCCGATCCTGCTGCGCGATGACTTGCTGGCAGAAGCGCTGGAATTCGCCAAGAACACGCCCGCAAATGAAGACCTGCCCGAAGAAGTCGCTGAATTCTTTGCCAAGAGCTCGGAATATCAAGCGACGCTTTACAGCACGGCTGTAACCCGCGCCAAGGCCGTGCGGCGGACCGGTCTGATCGGGGCTTTTGTTTCGGCGGTTTTCTTCCTTGTCGCCATGGGGTTTGGTTATGTCGCGCTGCAACAGCGCGATGCGGCTGTCGCTGAGCGCAATGAGGCCACGCGGCAATCCAATCTCTCCTTCTCGCGGGCTTTGGCTGCGCAAGCCGCAACCGAACAAGACAATGATATCGACCTGTCCCTGCTGCTCGCCATTGAAGCATTTGCAGCAGCTCCGACGATCGAGGCGCGATCGGCTTTGTTAAGCGGCGTCACGCGCATTCCGCACGTCGAGCGTTATTTGCGCACCTCTCGAGAGGTCGGGTCCGGCGCGATCAGCGACAATTTTTGTTCGCTTGGCTATGTCGGTGATACGGAAACAGTTACGGCGCCGTCGACACGCGACGACGGCCGGGTGGATTTCTTTCATCTGCCGACCGGCGAGCGCACCCATCAGATTCCGATCGACAATTCGAACAGTGTTGCCGTTTCGCCCGATGGGACCCTGGTGGCCTATTTCACAGACGGCATGATCAAGGTGGTTCGGTCGGACATGGGTCAAACCATTGCGGAGGCGCCCCTCGACGACTCATATGGGTGCATCGTTTTCAACCCCGGATCCGATGCCCTGCACGTCTCAAGCGGGACGAAAATACATGTCTGGGATTTTCGGTCCGAACCCGCGCCCCGCTCAGTGACCGTGCCAGGTTTACGATCCATTTTTCGCGCCAGTCCTGCCGCGGATGGGGTCCATTGGCTGGCCTCCGGATTTGCAATGGGAGGCAATCAGAAAGCCACCGTCTGGATGAACTTTGACACGGAGGAAGTCCTGGGCGAAGTGCCAAATTCGCTGCTGGTCGCACATGACCGCACACGCGATATAGCTGCGATCGCCAATCCCGATGGCTTGTTCACGTTCGCGATTGGCGAAGATACCAGCCTTGTCCACAGCCTAACCGTGCCGTGGGAGAATTTCGAATTCGCCGCCACCGCGCTGTCCCCAACCACGAATGAGGTCGTCATCTGGGATGACGGCACGCTCAGCCTCTATGATCTCGAGACCGGACAAGCCTCAGTGGCACAGATGCAAGGCTATACCGGCCCGGTTGAAGCCATCCTGTTCGAGCCGGATGGCCGACATTTTATGACTTTGGGACGCGATGATGTGCTGACCCGATGGTCGACGCAGCCAAACCATCGCTTGATCGAAACGGTGATCCCGCCACGCGACGATCGTTTGAGCGATTTGCCGGAAGTCTTTACCGGTCCCCTGACAGGCGCCGAAGCCGGATGGCTTTACACAGGAAGCCTGGAGGCCCTCCACACGGAACAACTCGACGTCCTGGTTCAGCTGCTCACAGGCGAAAGACCGCCGGAACCCGATATCGCCGATGTTTTGGCAGAGGAGGATGGTCCCGCGGACCCGCCAATACCGCCCGCCCCGCGCGACGTGCTGGACATGTTCGACCGGCTCGAGCCAACCATGTATCAGCCTCTTGCTTCCCTATCTCCAGACCATACGCGGGTGGCCGCGCTGACACAGGCGGAGCAGATCCACCTGCTGGACGCCCGCACACTTGAACGTGTGGCCGAGAGCGCCACAATTGGTGTGGTGTTTAAGGATATGGCCCTGCTGAGCGCCAATCGGTTGCTGGCCATCACAGAGCAAGGCGCGGTCTGGCAGTGCGACCGGGATGCCGAAACCTTGTCCTGTCGTGCCTTCGCCCAGCAGCCGGTTCGCGAGAGTCTGAAGGTCCTTCCGGCGATGGATGACAGCAAGGCCTATGCGCTTGGGTATGAGGAAATCTCACTCCTCGATCTGGAGACCGGCACCGTCATAACCAACCTTGCCAAAGGCAGTGGCCTGGGTGCACCCGCCAGCGCCTCGCTGGATGAGGCGTCCAGTGTGCTCGCCTTTTCAAGCGGGCTGGGCTGTGTGGCCTTGTATGATCCGAACCTGGTTTTTCCGTTTGCCGCCGAATTGTGTCCGCCAGAGACAGACACGTTTGCGATGAGCTCCGGCTTGGCCTTCAACGAGACGGGCGACACGCTGCTGACGGGTCATACGAGCGGGATCGTCCTGTTCAACCTCGCGCCGGACGCATTGATTGAGACCGCCTGCACGATCGCCAATCGCAATCTCACAGCCTCGGAATGGCTCCGATACATGGGCAATCGCCCAGAGCGGCAGACCTGTTAAAGTCGGTCAGACCGGCTCGAGCTCTTTTTCGGTCTCGACCTCTTTTGGGGCGGATTCGCGTTTGCTGGTTTTTTCGGCGCGCGGCTTGGGCAGCAGGCGGAATCGCGTCTGGCACCAGGCAAAGCCGACCCCGACATCCAGCAAGGCGTCTGATCGTCCGCACGGACACATGAAGGGCATCACGCCCCAGACGCGATAGGTTTCACCCTGCACCAGCGGCACGGGATCACCTGTGACATGGTTGGGCTCTGCATTCACGCACAGCACCAGATCGCCGGCTCCGACATCATAGGACATGCTCTTCGTGTAACACAAAGACGGTCCTTCGCCTATGTTTCCCAATCGAAATCATGGACGCCCGCGCGACTTGCGCTAGGTCAAACAGAGCCGGGAAGACACCGGTGGCAGATCAGGACGTCTGATACATGAAAGAGCTTCGAACCAGCGCGGGATCGATCCTGTCCATTTTCGCGATCGTGATTTCACTGTCGGCACTCGGCGTGTCCGTATTTGAAGTCACGTCCCTGAAGGATCAGCAGAAGGCCAGCGTCTGGCCCTATCTGGAAGTGTCGCCTACCTATTCCAGCGCCGGTTTCGAGATCAAGGTCCAGAATAAAGGCATCGGGCCTGCTTTGCTGGGCGATGTCAAACTTTTTCATGATGGCCAGCACCTGGCCTCAAGCCAGGAACTGGATGCGCTGATCCTGACGACGATCGGACCGGATCGGGCCTTTTCCTATGATACCTATCGGGCCCGTGACGTTTCGAATTCAGTCCTGTCTCCGGGGGAGGACGTGGTCCTGTTCGGCGTGCCGTGGACGGCCGATACGCGCGCCTTTGTCGAGCAGACGGCGTTCAAATTCTCCGCCGAAGGTTGTTTCTGTTCGGTCTATGAGGATTGCTGGACCGTCGCCGATGACCGCGTCCCGGAACCGGCCACGGCGTGCCGCAAGACTTCGTAATCTGACAGTCGTCGCACGGGGCGCAGCGCCCACAGACGGTCTTTTCTGATCAACACGCTGAACGCCCGAGCCCCTCGCCCGGCGCCAGGTGATCTCTAACTTTTTCGAACATGGCCGTCGCGAAGCCGAGCAAGTCTGATATAGGGACGTTCAACCCCCTCCCGGACCCGTCGTCCCTTACCCCGTCAGAGAGTGACCTGATGAAATATTTCGCGCTCCTTATTCCCTTTATCCTGGGCCTGGCCGTTCTGTTGTTGAGCGCCACACTGGCGGAAGCGGCGCTGATTAATGCCATTGGACAATTCATCCTGTTCGCCTTCGTCGTTTGCCTGCCGCTCTACCGCACCGGGCGGATGTCCTATGTCGACATTGGCTGGCCGACCGGCATCGTGATTATCGGACTGGTCGCCGTTCTGACCCTGGACGGATACGGGTTGCGCAGCGCCGCGATCGGCGCGGTCTATCTGCTGGTCGGGGGACGCATGGCGATTATGGCGCTCGGGCATCTGGCCTCCAATGCGCTCAAAGACGAGCTGCCGCGCTATGCCTATCAAAGGCGCCGCTGGGCCAAGACGGGCAAGACCAACAAGATGCTGGCCGCGCAAGTCGAGGTGACGGCTCAGGGCGCGTTCAATGCCACCTTCCTCGCATATCCCGCTCTGATCATCGCCGCGAACCCGTCGCCAGCCATCTCCGCGTTAGAATGGATCGGGCTCGCCATCTGGGCCGCTGCCTTCCTGTTCGAGGAGACCGCCGACCGTCAAAAGCGGCAATTCATTCGCGCGCAACAGGAGGCCGGCCTTCAAAACGGAGTCTGTGATGTCGGTCTCTGGGCGTGGAGCCGGCACCCGAATTATTTCGGCCAGTGGATGGGCTGGAATGGCGTTCTCATCGCCGCCATTCCGTCCTGGCTGGCTTTGTATCAGGCTGAGTTCATTCTGGTCTGGCTGGCCCTCGGCGCCGGGGCCTTGATGGTCTCCTACTTCATGTACAATACGCTCGTCTTCTATTCCGGCGCGGTCCCGGCTGAATATTATTCCGTCCGCAAACGTCCCGGCTTTGCCGACTATCAGGCGCGCGTCAGCCGATTTGTCCCGAAGCCACCACGCAAAGGGGTCCAGAGTGACTGCCATCCCCTATCCCGATCTGTCCGAGCGGCCGCGCGAGATGAGCTGCGAGCGCTTGATCCAGGCCACCCCCGCCGCCCTGTTCGAGGCCTGGACGACACGGTTCGACCTCTGGTTCGCGCAGCCCGGAACACTCACCCTGACACCGGCAGCGGGACAGCCCTACTTCTTCTACAATCGCAATGACTGGGGCCGGCATCCGCATTATGGCCGCCTTCTCACAGTCGAGCCTGACACGCGGGTCGAGATGACCTGGCTGACCGGCAATGGCGAACGGATCGGCACGGAAGGCGCCGAGACCGTGCTGCGCATCGCGCTCACGCCCGACGGCCCTGGCACGCGCGTGCAGCTCACCCATGCCGGATTTCCCTCCGACGAGGCCCTGGCCGGCCATATCGAGAACTGGCCGCTGGCGCTGGACATCCTGGCAGACTGCCTGCGCGCCGAGGCCTAGAGGTCCGCCGAGACAATAGCACAGGCGCTGGCCGCCGCGGAATGCGACGTCCACATCATTTTCCGGATCAAGAACCGCCCGCCCTATGGCACCCAGCCGGGCTCCAGACAGTCCCGCGCCAGGCGGTCGAGCCAGTAGAGCGCTTGTTGCGTCTGACTGTTTTTGTCACGCCGCCGCGCGCCGGGGGGCCGGCCGACGCGCATCGGCGCGCGGCGGGCGGGGCCAAGCCGGGCTTTCGCCGCCGCCCGCGACAACCAGCGGGCCATGCGGGCAGTGTGATAGGCGGGCCGATCGAGAACATCCCGCAAGGCCGCCGTCCGGCGCATTAAGTTTTCAATGCACAGCACCGCCGCGTCTGAATGGGCCGGATCCAGTCGGGTCGCCGCGTTCAGGACGATAAAAGGCGACTGGTCCGGCACCGGAGCGCCGGGCGGAACTAAAATATAATCCGCGGCCCGCAAAACGGGTTCAGGCTCAACCAGACAAAATCGAGGCGGAGCGGATGCGCGGGGTGCCCCGGCATGCGTGTATGGGGAAACGGGGCGCGCCTGGCGCACGGCCGGTTGGCCGCCATGAGCCCCTGCATTCAGGACGAGCCAGCGCCGCATCAGACTCTCCGTCACCCGCAAGAGGTGCAAAAGCTGCAAATGCCGCGCCCGGCAGATCTTTGGCAGGTCAAGGCCAGTGATCTGCGCAAACAATGCACGCATAACGGCCCAATGACGGGCCAGGACGGAGTCAGTGTCGTTTGGCATTCCGGGATGGAGACTAGCGTGGGCTGAGTTCGGTCGGATTGAGGGGGGGAAACGAGACGGGTTTTCGCTAAGAGCAGGGACGAACAGAAAGGACTTCTAGTTTCTATTAGCAGACCTAAGCAAATAGCTGTTTCCTACCAGAAGCGGATATTAAAACGGGATTTCGTCGTCAAAATTTGCGTGCTCTACTTTCGTCTTCGGCTTCATCAAAAATGCTTCTCCGCGATGGATTAGCTCTCGATAAGTCAAAACTTCAATACCGTGCAAAGAGTGGTTCAGTCTGCGAAGACCTGCTCGTTCTTGCGATGACCAGTCTTCGCTATTACCGATCAGGATAAACGCTCTTGGCTTCAACATCGAAACACTGCGGTTCAGTCGATTGTAAATATGAGCTTCGATTTCCAGTTGCTGCCGTTCTATCTCAGCGAGATAAAACACTACCTGCCCGATTGCCTTGGTAGTTTCCGCAGCCCAACGGAACGACCCAGGATGGCTGCTATCGGGTGCGATTACCTTGTGGGTCGGCAACTTGATTTCCAATAAATCAACAAAGCCATCTATTCTAGGGAATAGGTAATCCGGCATCACTCCTTGCAAGTTGATTTTTTGTTTTTCTAGGGGTTCCTGATAGTTGACACCAAAAAGCCAATGGTTCTCGTAAATCCATGATTGCCAAGAATTCGGCCCTGATGTTTCAGGAAAATCCTGTGCTAGTCGGCGCTTTAGTTCAGACACCGTTTTTGCTCTAACGTGTTGGATATGCCCAGAAGCCAGTCTATTGGCCAAATCGGGCTGACTTTGAGCTATCAGATCCCAATACTCATCAGACAACCCTTCTTCCAATATCTGCTTTAAAATCGCTCTTTTGTTTTCGTCGTTAATTACGAGAACATCGCTCTTTTTGGCCACGATATACTCGGCACTACCGTCAGGGATTCCCTGATCGACAATGTTGTCTCGAGACTTCAATTCGTTGAACAGAGTTGTCGTGGCTTCAGTGCTCAATTCAACTACGACTTTCTCCATTGAGCCGAGCGCATGCGCGGTGAAATTTGACGGCTTGAGTTCATCCCAAGTTTTTGCCGAGGTCTTCTTGTACTTGATAAGGCGCCCCCGAACGCCACCCTCATGCAGAATCGGTTCGAAATGGATTGCGGTGTTTGCGGTTTTGATGAGCTTAACTGTATTCGACTTCGCAACTCCTTTGCGAACAGTTTTCGTATGAACACTTTTTTCTGACATGCCGCACTCTAACTCTGTTCGCGAAGATAGGACATAGACTTTGAGACGGGTTTATTCGCTACTGTGCTGATTGATACAAGAGACGTAGGCCGGCCACCGCACAACAATAATCTCTAAACTTACGAGCATTGCGGATGGGTACTTGTACATAGGAAAAAATGTGCGGCTCTACAAAGAAAAGCCGAATCATAATTTGTGTAGGACAGCTTGCGGGCAGAATTGTGATTGAGTTTCTCAATCTATGACTTCAAAGGCAGGAACGCTGCCTCCTGACGGTGAGCCAATAAGGCCGCTTAGTGTCCCTTGGGCGAGAGAGTGCCCGCAAGCTATCACTAGGAGGCGGTCATGGCCCAACTTGATAGACTTAAGACGATCCGATCGCGTGAAAACCTTGCTGCAGCATTAGGTTACTCACTGAAGAGCTTCACCTCTATTGTTTACGGCATTCCACAAAATAAAAGGTACGTGGAGTTTTCGGTACCTAAGGCAGCTGGTGGCGAGCGAAAAATCCTCGCGCCCAATCCAAAATTGAAGGAAGTTCAACGGCGATTAGCTCGGCTGTTGTATTTGTGCGTGAACGATCTGGAGGAGAGATTTCCCAAGCGCAAGAAAGTTTCTCACGGCTTTCAAAAGGGTCGAACGATTATGACGAACGCTGCGATCCATCGGAATCGGAGATACGTTCTGAACCTGGACCTTTCCAATTTTTTTGAGAGCATCCACTTTGGACGTGTGCGTGGTTTTTTTTTACAAGATGCTGCGTTTCTGCTTCCGAGTGAAGTTGCTCAAACGATTGCGCATATTGCATCCCACAACGGTGCTTTGCCTCAAGGGAGCCCGTGCTCACCGGTAGTTTCAAATTTGATTGGGCATATTCTCGATTTACGAATGCTGAAACTGGCGAAGCGAGCTAAATGCACCTATTCACGCTACGCAGACGACATAACTTTTTCAACAAATGCTCGAGAGTTTCCTTCTACCATTGCCTCGAAGAACGAAACAACTCCAAATATCTGGTCGTTATCGCCAGAACTAGTTTCCCGGATTGAGGGAGCTGGTTTCAAGCATAATCCAGTAAAAACTAGAATGCAGATCAGAGGCTCTCGCCAAGCCGCGACAGGTCTTGTGATCAATGAAATTGTGAATGTACCAAGAGAGTATCAATCAACTACCCGAGCAATGTGCCATCGGCTTTTCCAAACTGGTAGCTACACCCTACCGGGTAAAGTCAAACCCACTGAGAACCTGGCTCCTCTCGAAGGGCGCCTATCATTCGTACATAGTGTGAAACGGTTCAACGGGCGCGCGGTTTGTATCGGCGGAAAAACTAAGAATGCGAAGCTCTCTGGGATTGAAAAAACCTATGGCCAGTTCCTATTTTACAAGTACTTCGCGGCGTCTACCGTACCCATCGTCATCACCGAAGGCGTAAGTGACGAGATTTACATTAGAGCTGCGCTGCGTCAGCGGCGCGAAGTGTTCCCAAGTCTCATAGATTCCGCGACCAACTCGCTGTCATTCAAATTTCTGCATTTGAAAGCTAATGCGCGAAGCTTGCTTCAAATGACTTCCGGCGTTGAAGGAATTGGTGACTTAATCCGCAGATACTCTGCCCAGCTCTCAAAATTCCAAGCAATCACACCCGCAGCGCCGGTCATTCTAATTGTCGATAATGATCAAGCTGCAAAGAAAAAGGTTTTTGGTGCCGCAAGTGCTTTTGCCCCCAAGAAAGGTGGTTCGAAGCAAGCAATATCAATCGAATCGGACGATCAGATCTACTTCTTGGGCAACAACCTGTACCTCATTAAGATCCCGCACAACGGTGATAACTCAGAAAAAATTATCGAGAGTTTGATCCCCTCGGACTGGCTTTCGAAATCGCTAAACGGAAAGCAATTCGATCCGAACAAAAAACATGGTGATCATTCCACAATAGGTAAGGCCGCGTTTGCCAAAGGGATCGTCCAAAGCAATGCAAACAAAATTGATTTCTCAGGTTTCGATCCGCTTTTGGACATGATTGCCGCGTCGCTCAAAGACTATCAGACAAAAGAAAAATCCACTTGAGAGACATTGGCGTGAACGGATGCCATGCCTCCTTTTACTCGCGATACAGCCCCAACGCCCCTAAAGCCCCAGCTCCTCTTCCCGCAACCGCTTCACTTCATCCCGCAACCGCGCCGCGTCCTCGAATTCAAGGTTCGCGGCCGCTTCGCGCATCTGTTTCTCCAGATCGGTGATGACCGCGCGCAGATTGTGGCCCTGCCCCGGCTCGTAACTGACCGTCTCTTCGGCCAAAGCGCGTTTGCGGGATTTGCCGCCTTTCAGCTGGGTGCGGCCGCCCGGCTGCTCGCCCAGCTCGCCGAGAATGTCGGCGACTTCGCGCTTGATCGTGGTCGGGGTGATGCCGTGTTCGGTATTATAGGCCTCCTGCTTGTCGCGGCGGCGCTCGGTCTCGTCCATGGCGCGTTGCATCGAGCCGGTCACCTTGTCGGCATAGAGGATGACGCGCGCATCGGCATTCCGGGCGGCGCGGCCAATCGTCTGGACCAGGCTGGTCTCTGAGCGCAGGAAGCCTTCCTTGTCGGCATCGAGAATGCCGACCAGGCCGCATTCGGGAATGTCGAGGCCCTCGCGCAGCAGGTTGATGCCGACCAGGACATCAAACTCGCCGAGGCGGAGGTCGCGAATGATCTCGATCCGCTCGACCGTGTCGACGTCGGAGTGCATGTAGCGGACCTTGATGCCCTGCTCATGCAGATATTCGGTCAGGTCCTCGGCCATTTTCTTGGTCAGCGTGGTGACCAGGGTGCGATAGCCGGCGGCGGTCGTATTGTGGATCTCGGCGGTCAGGTCATCGACCTGATTGGTCGTGCCGGTCGAGACCGGGCGGACGGTGACGTCCGGGTCGAGCAGGCCGGTCGGGCGGATGACTTGCTCGGTGAAGACACCGCCAGTGCGCTCCAGCTCCCACGGGCCGGGTGTGGCCGAGACGTGCAGCGTCTGCGGGCGCATGGCCTGCCACTCCTCGAATTTGAGCGGGCGATTGTCGAGGCAGGAGGGCAGCCGGAAGCCATATTCGGCCAGGGTGCGCTTGCGCGAGAAGTCGCCTTTATACATGGCGCCGAGCTGCGGCACGGTCTGGTGGCTCTCATCGACAAAGACCAGGGCATTGTCCGGCAGATATTCAAACATGGTTGGCGGCGGCTCGCCCGGTTTGCGGCCGGTCAGATAGCGGCTGTAATTCTCGATCCCGTTACAGGAGCCGGTCGCGGCCATCATTTCGAGATCATACTGGACGCGCTGTTCGATGCGCTGGGCCTCGAGCAGTTTGCCCTCTTTCTGAAAATGCGCGAGCGTGGTCTTGAGCTCGGCCTTGATCTGCTCAATGGCCTGGTTCAGCGTCGGGCGCGGGGTGACATAGTGGCTATTGGCGTAAAGCTTGATGGCCGGCAGGGTTTCCGACTTGCGGCCGGTCAGCGGGTCGAACTCGGTAATGGTCTCGAGCTCGTCGCCGAAGAAGGAGAGTTTCCAGGCGCGGTCTTCATAATGGGCCGGGAAAATGTCGATAATGTCGCCTTTCATGCGGAACGAGCCGCGGGCAAAGGCCATGTCATTTCTGGTATATTGCAGCTCAACCAGCTGGCGGGCGACTTCGCGCGGGTCAATGCGCTGGCCCGCCTCGAGCTTGCGGGTCATCGACGTATAGGTCTCGACCGAGCCGATGCCGTAAATGCAGGAGACGGAAGCGACGATGATGCAATCATCGCGCTCAAGGATGGCGCGGGTGGCCGAGTGGCGCATCCGGTCGATGGCTTCGTTGATCGAGCTTTCCTTCTCGATATAGAGATCCCGCCGCGGCACATAGGCTTCGGGTTGGTAGTAATCGTAGTAGCTGACAAAATACTCGACCGCATTGTCCGGGAAGAAGGATTTGAATTCGCCGTATAATTGCGCCGCCAGCGTCTTGTTCGGGGCCAGGATCAGGGCCGGACGCTGGGTCGCCTCGATAATCTTGGCCATGGTGAAGGTTTTGCCGGTGCCGGTGGCGCCAAGCAGGACCTGGTCGCGTTCGCCGGCCTGGACGCCTTCGACCAGCTCCGGGATGGCGGTGCGCTGGTCACCGGCTGGATCATAGGGCGCATGGACCTTGAGCTCGATCCCGCCTTCCAATTTCTCCCAGCGCCGGTCGGGTCGGTGCGGCGTCCATTCGCTGGAGGGCAGCCCGCCCACGGCATCGCGCGCGGCGCCGGACAGCTGAAAGCCCGCAGGCGCTTCAGAGACGCCGGAAGAAGGTTTGGAAGCCATGTGCCGCAACCTATTCAAATCCCCCGTACAAACAATAGAAGGAATGCCGAGAACCGACGCCTACTGACATGTTTTGGCAATAGATGGTTACATTACGAACAGACTATTTGTGCGGTCGCCATTGTGAGGGCGCAATATTTTACCCTTGTCATGCCCCTGATCGGAGAATTCCTCCAATAATCATGTCACAAATGTGGCAAAATCAGCACACCAAATCACGACTTGTCGCTGTAGATGACGATTCTGTTATCTGTGAATTGACGCGCGTTCGTCAGGGCCTCTAAGCAAATGTCACCTGCGTTAACAGGAAAGCCGCGTTTTCCTAATCGCGTATCGAGGGAGCTCCTAGGAGTGGGAGCGCTCATTTTATTGGAGGATGATAGATCATGGCTAATGATCTTCTCAAGAAGAAGTTATTCGCAACGACGCTTCTCGCTGGCGTTGCTGGGGGTTTGTGGACTGGGGCGGCAATCGCTCAGGATGCCCCAGACGAAGATGAAGCGGTCACCGTCATCGAAGAGATCGATGAAACTGACGAAGCCCGTCAGGAAAAAGTTGTCGTTACAGGTTCGCGTATTGCGCGCGACAGCTTCACATCAACAGCCCCACTTCAGGTGGTCACAGCGGACACCATTCGCGAAGCGGGTCTGGTCGACCTTGGTGACATTCTGAAAACAACCACCGTTGTGAACGGTAACCAGCTCGACCAAACCGTGACAACGTCCGGCTTCCTGGGCGACGGTGGCCCCGGTGGTGCAGCGGTTGGCCTGCGTGGCCTCGACCCGGAGCGGACTCTGGTTCTGGTTAACGGACGTCGTTACGCCCCAGCGGGTGTGGAAGGTGCACCGTCTTTCCCAGATATTTCGTTGATCCCATCATCTGTTGTCAGCCGGATCGACGTCCTGCTTGATGGTGCCTCTTCGGTTTATGGTTCTGACGCCGTTGCCGGCGTTGTGAACGTGATTCTCCGGGATGAGTATGACGGCTTCAATGTCGAGGCATTCCGCACGTTCCCGCAAGACGCTGGTGGTGAGCAAACCAGCATCGACTTCATCATGGGTAGCGTTGGTGATCGTGGATCGTTCATGTTTGCCGGTGAGCACGTCTTCAACGAGCCACTGAAAGCGAACAGCCGCGACTGGATGGCCTCAGATGATGGTGTCTATTGTGATCGCGCAATCGGCCTCGACAATGAGGATGGCAGCATTACACAACAGTGTAATCCGCCACAGTCTGGTATCGGTATCCTCCAGCCAACATTTGCCCTGTATTACGGTATCCCAGGAACGACGGCAGACGGTTCTGACCTGGGTGTCGCCGATTTCGTCAACGGACGAGGCGACCTCGCAGCTTCTCCGAATGGATACGGCCGCTGGCGCGACTACACGACATTTGGTCAGCAAGATCGGGACATTCAGCCTGACTTCCAGCGGACCTCTTTGTTCCTGACCGCCAAACAGGACATCGATTTCCTCGGTGGTATGGAAGTGTTTAGCGAGTTCTCGTTCACCAACCGTCAGACGTTTGCTGACAATGGACGCGGCCAGTTTACTGTGCCGGTTCCAGCTGAGAACCCATTCAACCCATTTGGTAATACCCCGGCTCCAGGTGCGGCTGTCACCGGCCAGGATGCGTCTTCGCTCCTCCTGACGCCATGGCGCAACCAAATCCTGGTTGAACTTGACCAGTATCGCCTCCTCGGCGGCGCACGCGGCGACTATGAGCTGCTCGGCAACACGTGGGATTATGAAGTGTTCGGTGGCTACACGCGTTCGCAAGGTTTCTCCGAACGTACAGGTGTCAACGAGAACAATATCGCACTTGCATCTTACACCACTGAAATCGGTGCTGATGGTATCCCAACTTGTGGTCTCAATCTGATTGCTCCCCGCCCTGAGTCGTTCGGTGGATTCTTCGGACTCGACCCCGAGGGCTGTGTACCGATCAATTTCTTCTCGCCAACCCTGTTCGGACCAAACCCAACCTTCGCAGAAGGACAGGCCGCGGTTGACTATATTCGCGAAATTCGGACCGTTTCGACCTTCGTCGACCAACAAATCATTGGTGGTTATACAACGGGTACGCTGTATCAGCTTCCTGCTGGTGACCTGCAAGGTGTGCTTGGTTTCGAATGGCGTGAAGATGCCATTGATACGCGTTCTGATGCCGTTGCACAGCGTGCGATCCTTGACGGCTTCTTCTTTGACCGCCCAACACGCGGTAGTGTGAACATTGGCGAGCTGTATGGAGAACTCTTCATCCCGATCGCCAAGGATATGCCGGGCATCGAGAACCTGGAAATGGAAATCGCCGGTCGTTTGGTTGACCATGAATTCTATGGCCAGAACTCAACCTACTCGTTGAAGGGGTCTTACTCGCCGACCGACTGGATCACTGTTCGTGGTACGTACGGTACGTCTTTCCGTGCGCCAAACCTGCGTGAGCTGTTCCTCGAAGGTCAGTCTTCGTTCCAGACCGGCATCGACCCGTGTGAGGTTCCACTCGCGACACGCTTCTTCGATGATGTCACTGGCGATCCATTCTATTCTGCGACCGATCCCGACACAGGTGAAGTCGTTGAAACTCGGGCCCAGGTCGTACTCGACAACTGCCGTTCGGAAGGCATTGATCCAACCGAGCTCGCGTTGCGTGGTGGTTCAACCTCATTCCAGGCGGTGAACGGTGGTAATACCGGTCTCGACCCGGAAACCTCGACGGCATGGTCTGCTGGTATTGTTGTTGAACAGCCATTCTTTGACTCGTTCGACCTGACATTCGGTGTCAATGTCTTTGATCTGACGATCGAAGATTCGGTCTTCACGCCTACTATCGGCCAAATTCTGCGTCTTTGCTACAATTCGCCGAACTTCCCGAATGCAGCGTTCTGTACGCGCCGGACGCGTGACGGAAACACGGGCTTCCTAACCGAAGTTGACGCAACGCCGTTTAACGTGGCTGAAGAAGGTTCTTCTGGTGTTGACTACAATGTCAATTTCCAAACTGACTTCACGCTTCTCGGTCAAGAAATGGCATTCGACGCCGACTTGGAAGTCACTCAGTCTGAAGAGATTTACGAGATCATCAACATTCCTGGTGAGCCTGTAGAACGCCGCGACTTTGTCGGCGAAATCGGCTTCCCTGAGTGGCGCGGTTCGTTCCGCTCCAATCTGGACGTTGGTGACTTCACTTTCTTCTGGCAGACCCGATACATTGGTGTGAATGAGGCTTCTGCTAGACCAAGTGCAACGGTCGGTGATCGTGCTGTGACCAAAGTTCCAGAATACTACATCTCCGACGCTTCTGTCTCTTACGAAGCCGATGACTGGACCATCCGCCTTGGTATGCAGAACGTGTTTAATGAAGATCCACCACTGCTCGACCAAGACGCTGCTGACGTATCGAACGTCGGTGCGATCAGCCCACGCAACGTCCCGCTGGGCGTCGGGTATGATCAAATTGGTCGCCGGATCTTTGTCGGCGTATCAAAATCATTCTAAGTCCAAACTGGACCAAGACTTCAATCAGGGGCGGCTCTTTCGAGCCGCCCCTTTTTTTAGACCTGACGCTGGGCGGGCACCGCCCGATCTCCGAACCACCAGAGCGTCGCCGCGGTGGCCGCGAATGTCGCGGTTTCGACGATGTTCGACCGTTCCGCCAGATCTGCTGAAAACCAGATCACAGTCGCGATCACCCAAAGAAGAAGGGTCAGCGTTGGCCGGGTGAGCGCGCGAACGGCATTGACCCAATGATAGCTTGCCGAAATCGCAGCCTCGGCATCCAGGCTGGCCTTCAAGCCGCTCCATCGGCCTTCCAGATCCGTTTGCGTCAGCTGCGCGCTCGCTTGCTGTTCGGCGGCGCTCTGTTGCAGTTTCTGTAGTGACGCTTCGTGCAGCCAGCGCCGCTCTTCATGTGCGATGGACTGGCGTCGTTCAAAATAGCTGGCGATGCGCCCCAAGCTGGTGCCAATCAGACCAAAGACGCCACCCCCAGCCGCGCTGGCGGCGATCCCGATAAAATCATTCATATGTTTCAGATCCTTGCATGCCGTTCGGAATGCAGAGCCTAACGCGGCTGGAACACCGTCTGAATCAAACGGGAGTGTATCTTATGCCGTTGCCATGCTGCACGCGCGGCGATTGTTCAGGGCGTCAATCGCGCCGAGATATTCCGCTTCCAGCTTGTCGACATAGTCTGCCGTACTCATCCGGGATTTGACCGCGCCAATACCCTGGCCGCAGCCCCAGATATCCCGCCAGGCCTTGGCTTCCTGATTGCCGCCGGAGCCGAAATTCATCGCGCTCGGATCGCTTTCCGGCAAATCGTTCGGATTGAGGCCGGCTTGCGCTATCGATGGCGCCAGATAGTTGCCGTGAACACCGGTGAACAGGTTGGAATAGACAATGTCCTTGGCGTCGCTATCGACGATCATGTCTTTATAGCCATCTACCGCATTGGCTTCATGACAAGAGATGAAGGCCGACCCGATATAGCCGAGATCCGCACCCATGGCCTGAGCCGCCGCGACAGCGCCGCCATTGGCCATGGCGCCGGACAGGGCCAGCGGACCATCAAAGAATTCGCGAATGTCCTGGATCAAGGCGAGCGGCGATATCGTGCCGGCATGGCCGCCCGCACCCGCGGCGACTGCGATTAGGCCATCTGCACCCTTCTCCAGCGCTTTGCGAGCAAAGATCGTGTTGATGATGTCATGCAGGACAATGCCGCCATAAGAGTGAATCGCCTCGTTCACCTCGACGCGGGCGCCGAGGGACGTGATCACGACGGGCACTTTGTACTTCACGCACATCTCAACGTCATGTTCGAGACGATTATTCGTCTTGTGGACAATCTGATTGACGGCAAACGGCGCCGACGGGCGATCCGGGTTCTTGGCATCATACTCTGCCAGCTCGGTGGTGATGCGATCCAGCCACTCATCCAATTGTGCTTCCGGACGGGCATTCAGTGACGGGAAGGACCCGATCACGCCTGCTTTACACTGAGCGATCACCAGGTCGGGATTGGAAATAATGAAAAGTGGGCTGCCAATCACCGGAATTCGGAGGTTTTGCAGAATAGGAGGTAGCGCCATGTTCGGGTCTCTCATAACTTGCCGTTTACGTCAGCGCTAACCTAGCTGGCGAAGTCGTGAAGGCAAGGCCTTCCCACACGGGATGTCCGAACATTTCGCGTAGCGTAAACCTTGCCAGCAGTGGCACACTGGGCCAAATCCGCGGTAGAAGACTCGATCAAGGGATAAGCGCATATGGCCGACGGCATGCTGACACTGTCAGGATCTTTTGAAGACGCAACCGAAGCCGACTGGCTGGCCGGCGTCGAAAAAGCGCTGAAAGGCGGCGGTCTTGAGCGAATTACGCGGCAAACCCGTGATGGCATCAAGATCCATCCGCTGTATCGCGAAACCGACTTTGCCAGCAGCGCTGACCCGCGTGGCGCCCCTGGCGACAGCCCCTATCTGCGCGGCGCGACGGCGGCGCCTGACCCGTTCCTGCCCTGGGATATTCGCCAATCCTTCTCGCACCCTGATCCCGCCATTACCAATCAGGAGATCATGCGCGATCTGGAACGCGGCGTGACATCGATCTCCCTCGCGATTGAGTGTTCCGGGACGACGGGCTGCATCGTCACAAATCTTGATCAGCTCTCGACCGCCCTGAAGGACGTCCGGGCCGATATTGCCGCCGTCAGCCTCGGGCATCGCGGGGCTGGATCTGGCGCCCGCGCGGCCGCCTTGCTCGCACTCTGGGCCGAGCAACAGGGCCAACCGGACACGCAAAAGCTGGCCTTTAATATCTCACCGCTACGTCAGCTGATGCGGACGGGAAAGATTGGCGGCGGCGTCGATGCCGCGATGGCAAAGACCGCCGCTCTCACCAAAGTGCTGGCCGCAAAATTCCCGGCGTCGACCAGCCTGGACGTGGACGCACAAACCCTGCACGAGGCCGGCGGCAGTGAAGCACAGGAACTCGGGGTCCTGATGGCCGGGGCGGTCGATCTGTTGCGGCGACTGGATCAGGCCGGGCTCCGTCCGGAGGACGCCGCCCCGCAAATCCTGTTCAAGCTGGCGATTGACGCCAATTACGGCATTGGCATCGCCAAGATCCGCGCTGCACGTCGGATTTGGGCACGCGTTCAGGATGCAATGCACCTGGCCCACGCCCCCATGAAGCTTCACGCTGTGACCAGCGCCCGCATGCTGACCAAGTACGATGCCTGGGTGAATATGTTGCGCGGTACAGCGGCCTGTTTCGCAGCT
>ERZ1740070.693-NODE-693-length-22490-cov-16.120793_pt1 | contig 22490 bp, 20 predicted proteins | sample MGYA00581734_ERZ1740070 | MGnify/ENA primary metagenome ERZ1740070 (study PRJEB43018, sample SAMN04849744) | marine metagenome | isolation source: floating plastic debris | place: Pacific Ocean | collected 2008-09-01 | study: EMG produced TPA metagenomics...
GGGATGAAGCTGAAATGAGATTTCATAGACAGAAAGCAATTATCAAGGACGCCCAAATTAAACTTTAATACATCCGTCTGACAATTCTCTATGACCGATAGCGCTTTTTGTATTCTATCTTACAGCTTATGTATACAGAGCATTTAAGAATATAGTGGTCGCTATTCCAAAACCCGCACCCGAAACAAATAGATTCCATTTGTGGTGTTCTCCTTTGACGATATTTGTATAAAGCCACAATAACATCATAAAAAGTAATATGACAAATAATTGACCAACCTCAATACCTAAGTTAAATAAAAACAATGGTATAACGATACTATCTCCAAACAACATAAATTTAAAGCCACTCGCAAATGCTAAACCATGGATAAGTCCAAAAACTAAAGCAATCCCATATTTAATTTTAGTATCCGAAAACTTACCTCTCTTCTCGTAGTGAATAACATTTATAACAGCTGTTATCATAATAGTAAATGGGATAAGAGTCTCAATAAGTTTAGAGTTGGACGGTATAATATCCAAAGCGCTCAGCAAAAGCGCTCCACTATGACCGATTGTAAAGGCGGTGATAATAATTATAACTTGCCTCCATTGCGTCATTTTAAATGCAGCACAAAGCATCATTACAAACAATAGATGGTCGTAAGCCTGGATGTCTACTATATGTTCCCATCCACTATAAAAAAAAGAACGTAGATTATCCATTAGTAATTGTTAAAATTTGTAAAACACTGAAGGTTTATAGAGTGTGGTAATCTGAGTATCTTCAGACATAAAGGGTGGAATACGAATGGTCATTTGATTTGACTGTTGGCGTCCGAAGTCTGCAAAAAATAACCTGTTTTCAATGAATAACTGATCGCCCTTTGAGATCATTAAATTGGTTATTGAAAACTTCAGAACCAGAATATTATTTGAGCTATAAATTTCCGATGATTTGTAATTGAGATATAACTTCCTGCCGCTTAACTCAATGTCGTAAAACTCATTGAAATAGTATTCAATTTCATCTTTATCTTCCTTTGTTAGGCTTAAAGCTGTCATACCCTTTCTATCGATAGAGTTTTCAAAATCATCTATGAATACTCTACATTCTAAATAAAGGCTTGATTTTTTAAGATGGTATTCAATTAGCGAAGTAGTTAATTTAAGGGGGTGGGTGAATGAACTGGAAATAAGGAATACCAAGAGTAACCATATTGTATTATTCGTTTTGGTCTTCATTTCAAATTAATCAAGTTATTCGAATCAAATACACTAACCATATTCTTGAAAAATATAAAGTAAAGAAATTTTTTACAATGCAACATTGTTGCATTTATATATTGTTCTTAAATTGCAATAATGTTGCAAAAACAATTGATTAGAAAATGCAATAACACATGGAAGAAAGTATTGGAATATGGTTTTTTGGCCGTCGTACGTTTCTACCAGCTAGGTATTTCCCCATACTTTCCACCTTCATGTCGGCATCAACCTACATGCTCGCAGTACATGATTGACGCTGTAAATGAGTGGGGGCTTGGAAAGGGTTTCATATTGGGAATGAAGAGGCTTTCTAGATGTCACCCTTGGGGTACACATGGATACGATCCCGTTCCAAAAAAGAAGAATTGACAGAATGAATTTGAAAGATAATTACGCAGCTATTGATTTGGAGGAAGAACTTGAATTTAGACCTCAATTTGATAAGCGAGGCGGGCTATTGCCGGTTGCCGTACAGGAGATAGAAACTGGGCAACTTTTGATGCTGGCTTCCATTAATGAAGAAGCCTTGCAAAAAACGATAAAAACCGGTCTGGCTACCTTCTGGAGTACATCCCGAAATAGGCTCTGGACAAAGGGAGAGACGTCTGGCGATGCGCTCAGGGTAGATAACATATTGATCGACTGTGATCAGGACGCACTTGTTTATCAGGTAACACTGCTGGGTAATGGAGTTTGCCACACTTTTAACCAACAAGGTAATCACCGAAAGGCCTGTTTTTATCGAGAGATGAACTTGGTAAAGAATAAGCTTCAATTCATCAAAGGCATGCGATAAAAGGTGTGTAATCGATGTTGAATTAAATGCAAAACAGAGATTAAGGATGTTTCCAAGTTGATTCGAAAAGAATAAATTTTTTAAAATAAAATGCTTAAATCAAAAAAATTACCAGTGACCGTTCTTAGCGGATTTCTGGGTGTTGGAAAGACCACTCTTTTGAATCACGTTCTTCATAACAAGGAAAGCCTGAAAGTAGCAGTCATAGTAAATGACATGAGCGAAGTGAATGTAGATGCAGATCTGGTAAAAAAAGAAAACACACTCTCTAGAACGGAAGAAAAGCTTGTTGAAATGAGTAATGGCTGCATTTGCTGTACGCTACGAGAGGACTTGATGGTGGAAGTGGAGCGGTTGGCAAGTGAAGACCGGTTTGACTATCTATTAATTGAAAGTACAGGAATAAGCGAACCTGTACCAGTAGCACAAACCTTCAGCTTTGTGGATGAAGAAAACGGAATCGACCTTTCCAAATTCAGCTACATCGATACTATGGTTACCGTAGTCGACGCTTTTAATTTTTTCAAAGATTTTGGAAGTCCTGAAAAGTTAATAGACCGAGATCTTACAGATATGGAAGGTGATGACCGTTCGATTGTAAATCTTTTAACTGACCAAGTAGAGTTTGCCAATGTGATTATTCTTAACAAAGCAGACCTAGTAACTCAAGAGTCAATCGGCGCCCTCAGAGCCACCATAGAAAAGCTCAACCCAAAGGCAAAAGTGATCGAGTCTTCATTTAGCAAGGTAAATCCTCAAGAGATTTTAAATACCGGCCTTTATAATTCAGAAGAAGCTGAGCAAAGTGCAGGATGGCTGGAAGAGCTAAATAAAGAAACGCATACCCCCGAGACTGAAGAGTATGGAATAAGCTCATTCGTTTATAGAAGCCGAAAGCCGTTTGACCCAATAAGATTTTGGAGCTATACTCAGGAAAGATTTCCAAATACGATCATTAGAAGTAAAGGACTATTTTGGATAGCATCGCGCCCGGATCAAGCGTTAATTTGGGGACAGGCAGGTGGATCATTAAGCGCCGATAGCGCCGGTGTATGGTGGAGTAGTATGCCATTTAACCAACGCGTCCAGTACTTGCCTTTCCTAGAGAATCAAGAAGAGATTGAATCTGGTTGGCATAATATGTTTGGAGACAGAAAAAATGAGATTGTCTTTATCGGCCAGGATATGGACAAAGAAGTCATAAAATCCGATTTGGACCGTTGTCTAAGTACCGAAGATGAGTTAGCAACTAATTTCTGGGTAGAAGGGTATCAGGACCACTGGTCCATTCCAAGATACTAATTCTTAATAAAACAATAAGTTATGTTCAAATTAAAGAGTGGATAATCTGATAGACTGCTCTTATTTTAAAAGTATTAAAGAGACCTAATTTGGAATTTGTTGAGTCAAAAATTCATGTAAGAAATACACTTACAAATAAAAAAGAGTCGTTCACTCCGATCGCAAAAGGTAAGATAGGTATGTATGCCTGTGGTCCAACAGTTTATGGAGAACCACATTTAGGCCATGCCCGCTCCGCAATTACGTTTGATATTATTTACCGGTACTTCAAGTTTTTGGGTTATCAGGTTCGTTATGTCCGTAACATAACTGATGTAGGCCATCTGGAAGACGAACTAAATGGGCAGGGTGAGGACAAAATTTTGAAAAAAGCGCGTATTGAGCGTCTTGAACCCATGGAGGTAGCTCAGTATTATACCAATCTCTACCGAGGCATGATGACCAGGCTCAACGTATTACCACCCTCTATAGAGCCTACCGCCTCAGGGCACATCATTGAACAGATCGCGATTATCGAACAGATTATTTCTAACGGTCTGGCCTATGTGGTAGATGGATCAGTTTACTTGGACGTAGTACGGTATGCAGAAAAATATCATTATGGCGAGCTATCGGGCAGGGCGCTGGATGAACTGTTGACTGGAAGCCGTGCGCTTGAAGGTCAGGAGCAAAAAAAGCATCCCGCAGATTTTGCCTTATGGAAAAAAGCGGAAACAGGACATATAATGCAATGGCCCTCCCCTTGGGGTATGGGTTTCCCTGGCTGGCATATAGAATGTACGGCTATGAGCAGTAAGTATCTAGGTGTACCTTTTGATATTCATGGAGGCGGTATGGACCTCAAGTTCCCTCATCATGAAGCAGAGATCGCCCAGAGTTACGCCGCCTTTGGTTGCCCTCCCGTGAACTACTGGCTGCACAACAATATGATGACCCTGGAAGGGCAAAAAATGTCAAAGTCCAAAGGTAATTTTATCACCCTTGACCAAATGTTCACCGGTGAGCATCCTCTACTTGATAAAGCCTACCATCCAATGACCGTACGCTTCCTGATGTTGCAGGCGCATTACGGCAGTCCGATTGATTTTTCAAATCAGGCGCTTAAGTCGGCAGAAGTAGCTTGTGCCAAACTGCTGAAAGGGCTGGAGCTTGTGAATGACCTGCAACCCAATGAGGTAAGCAGTACCTCTTCAGAGCGTTTTTCAAAACACATACTGAACACTTGCCAAAGTTGCTACAATAAAATGAATGACGACTTCAATACAGCCGAGACCATCGCTTGTCTTTTTGATCTGCTGGCCGTAGCACAAAAGCTGGTGCATCGGGGAGAAAGTACTTCTACAGAGGCATTGAAAATGCTCAAAAAAACTTACAGGGACTTTCTGACAGACGTATTGGGTATCCGATCTGAATCAAGCGCTCAGGACGTAGTACTACCTGAGGTTATGGACCTTTTGTTAGAGCTGAGGCAGCAAGCCCGGGCCCAAAAAGACTTTTCATTGTCCGATCATATCCGCGACAGACTGGCCACTATTGGAATACAGGTTAATGACAGTAAAGAAAACGCTACTTATGAATTCAACAGAAACTAATCTCACACATCGAACGCCCGTCATTCTGCTGTGGGTGGGAAGAACCTTTCTACTCAAGGAGTGTACCTCTTGTTATGAACTAACGATCCTACTATGAATGATCAAGGGTATTACATAGACGATTATTACGATGTTGTAATCGTTGGAGCAGGACCTGCCGGATTGGGTATTGGAATTATTTTACAACAACTCGGAATATATTATGTCATCTTGGAAAAATCTTCTGTTGGCGCTTCCTTCCGGAAATGGCCTAAGGAAACCCGATTTATATCTCCTTCATTTACAGGGAATTTTTTCAAGATGCCCGATTTAAATGCTATAACGCCTAATACTTCTCCTGCATTTGAGCTTTTAACTGAACACCCTACAGGAAATGAGTACGCAAATCACCTCCAAAGCCTCTCCAAATATTTCCACCTTGCTATAGATACGAATGTAGAAGTGAAAAATATAGAAAATAAAACTGATTCATTCATTGTGAAAACCAATAACGAAACATATGGATGTAAGATTGTGATATGGGCCGCGGGAGAATATCAATATCCTAAAAAAAAATCCTTTGATGGAGACCACCAGTGTACACATTATTCTGAGGTTAGTTCTTTTTCAGCTGTAAAAGGAAAAGAAAGCGTTGTAATTGGCGCCTATGAATCGGGATTTGATGCAGCAGTGAACCTGGTGAATGTAGGCAAAAGAGTCACACTCATTGATGATTCCGAGTATTTAGATCTGGTAAAAAGCGATTCAAGTTATTCGCTCTCCCCATATACCCGCGACAGGATAAAAGGGGTTTTGGATAATATTGCTTATCACAAGAAAACAAGGGTAGAAAAGGTTGAATTTGATAATGGTAAATATATTATTACTACAGATAATGGCAAGACGTTTAGTTCAGAGGATAAACCTATCAATTGTACCGGGTTTAGCACTAGTCTGAAGTTGGTAAGGGGATTGTTTCATTTTAAAAGGGGCTATCCACTATTAACCGATTGTGATGAATCCCGGAAAACAAACAATTTATTCCTGGTGGGACCTCAGGTCAAGCATGGTGATGCCTTGTTTTGCTTTATATACAAGTACAGGCAAAGGTTTGCCATTGTAGCGGAAAAAATTGCAGAACGGTTGAAGACGCCTCGTAAAGAAATAGAGGAAGTTATAAGTAGTTACAAAAACAACAATTTCTATTTAGATGATTTAGATTGTTGTGATGACGAATGCGTTTGTTAAGTTTTTTATGAAAAAAAGGCACATAATTACTATCGAGAACCTGCATCTTATTGCAGGATTTTCTCTTATAATTTCAGGAATATTGGTCTATTTCATAGACAGTTTAGAAATGGCCTTATCTTGGGCAATATTTGGAGCAATGTATATCTCTATGTCAGATATTGGGGAAAGCGACATGAGTATAGAGAAACTCAATCATCCAAACCATATAATTAGACGTTTATTTGGTTATGTTGGAGCCGGGTTAGGCGTGGTTTTAGTACTTTTTTACCTTGGCAAACTAGCGCTCAACTGAAGGTTAAATCATGTTGGGGCCTACTGGCCAATGTAGCAAAAACACAAGTAAACGGTAAATAACAATGAAGCGCTCAAAATTCTTAGGAAGGCTAGGTGGTTTAACTTTAATGCCATTATTTGGCTTAAAGGCATGCAATACTGACAGTAACAAGAATACAGATCAATTAAGGCAGGAATTGATTGTTGCCTGGGAGCGCAGTGAAAAAATGACTCTTACAAATGTAGAACAGATGCCTCCAGACCTGTTCACTTTTAAATACACTAATGAAGCCATGACTTTCTCTGAACAGTGGAGACACTGTGTAGTTTATACCTGTGTTCAGCTTGCCGCACACACTAGGATCAAAAATCCATATGAAGATATAAAGCTTCCAGTGCAAATGCCTAAGGAAGATATTATTAAGGAGTTGAAAAATATGTATGCCTTCATTCGGCAATCGATTCAAAACTTGTCAAAGGATGAGCTCCTATTAGATTGTGATTTCGCTGGAGATACCATACCTGTCTGGCGCTTGTTTTATGCTCTTGAGAACCATATCATTCACCATAGAGGACAATGTGTAGTGTATCTGCGCCTCAAAGGAGTGATACCAAAAGGATATTACGGGTGGTAGATTGAGTATTATTGTTTTGGCCTGAATACCTTCATGTATTTCTCATTAGTCTCCAGGTAGGCCCCTCCAATCAGGTCAATACAGTAAGGAATAGCAGGAAAGACGGCCTCCAGGCATTCACGAATAGACTTTGGCTTGCCAGGAAGGTTGACGATCAGCGTGCTTCCCCTAATACCAGCAGTTTGACGGGAGAGAATGGCAGTGGTCACATATTGCAAGCTCACCTGTCGCATTTGTTCCCCGAAACCCGGAAGCAGTTTCTCGCTCACCGCTATGGTAGCCTCGGGTGTTACATCCCGTTTAGCAGGCCCCGTCCCACCTGTTGTCACCACCAGGCTACAGGACTCTTGATCGGCCATATTGATTAACTGCTCTTCTAATAAGGATTGTTCATCCGGCACTACGGCATACACAGCTTCCCATGAGGAGGATAACCACAATTCCAAGAGCCGTTGAACTTCTCGGCCGGGCAGGTCCTCGTATTCACCCCGGCTGGCCCGGTCTGATACGTTAATGATGCCAATTTTTATTTTCTTCACTTTGATTCGCAATTTTAAAATTTATAAAAGCAACCATGTTGCAATCACAGGCGTTAAATTGTAAAATCTTCGCTACGTTGAAAAATAAAGCTCAATATATCATATGGGGAATCTCAACCTTATTGCTAATTGTAGCCACGACTTTTTATTTTTCTCAACAGAGCGAGAAACCTAAGCGGGAAACAATTTCCAAATCTCCACCTGTGGACTATTGGAAAATGTTCGCAGGCATCTCCTTAGAGCGAAAATTTGTTGAGGATGCAGATGCCTATTACCGCATACCCATTTTTACATCTGATCTGTTGACGCTGGCCGGCAAAGAAGTAACACTTAGCGGGTATTACCTTCCCTACTCGAGGTTAGATTCGGTAATTATTATCTCTCGTTTTCCCAATGCAACCTGCTTTTTTTGCGGGCGGGCTGGTATTGAGTCTGTAGCCATGGTAGAATTGGGAAGAGGAAGCAAAAGCTTATACCGTACGGATCAAAGACTGGCTGTAAGGGGGAAACTTACGCTCAACTCCACAAATATTAAAAAACTCGCTTTTGTGGTTGTAGATGCCACGGTTGAGGAGCTATAAATAAAATATCAAGATTAATGCACATTACTTTTTTCTTGACAGTCTTTATTCATGCAATTTCCGTAAAAATTCAAAGAATGATCTGTGATCTTAAAATTATAAAAACTCTCAATCATCTGTTGAATAATATGAACTCTCGGATCACAAAATTCCATTATCCTGTTGCAGTCAGCGCAGATCAGGTGATCGTGCTGTTTAAAACCGTAAGATTTTTCATAAAGTCCCAAATTTTCCCCAAACTGGCGCCTTTTGATTAATTGACAATCCAATAATACTTCAAGTGTATTATATATGGTTGCCCTACTTACCTTAAAGTTTCGATTTCTCATGGAAACATAAAGGGCATCGGCATCAAAGTGTCCTTCTTGCTGATAAATTTCTTCTAAAATAGAGAAACGCACCGGAGTTTTTCGCAATTCTTTCTGATCGAGATATTCTGTAAATAATTGCTTTACTCTATTAATTTTGTCTTTTATCGTCATGTAACTTTCATAGTTTCCATGGAGCTGCTTTACATTTAGAATAGAGCGACAACCTGCTCCATCCAATCATATCCATTTAGTCGTCTATGACTTCCATAATATTGATTAATCAAAGTGTTTTAAAAAGGCTGACGAAACATTGCTTCAAAGATGCAAATATACATGCAACATTGTTGCGTGTACATATATAATCAGTATAATTGTATAGCTGATTATGACAAATTTCAGATGGTTCGACGTTTTAGTCGATCCCGTGTCGCTGACCTTGCTTTGGTATCTAAGTAGAATAAATATAAATTGACCTCAAAAAGACGTGTATGACGAAGTTGTCGCCCACAGAGTCGAAGAAACTTGAGGTTACTTCCTGGATTAAAATGTTTAGAAAATCGCCGTGCCAGGTGATGGTTAGTAGCTATTGTTACAATTGTCTCTTTAGCGGAAATCCAAGAACAAAAACCTTAATAATATTTCCCGATGAAATTGAAACCAAAGGAATTATCGCTATTGACAAACCCCTGGAGGAGATAGAGATGCCAGATATCATTAAACTATATAAAAGAATAACTCCTTAAACAGTAGGTAATGATATGTTCAAGAAGGCAGGCCCCGACGCTATCAAGCCGCTCATCACATTTATTCTGACTTGATTTTTATTTTGAAATTCTTCGTCTAAGTTGTCGATAAATAGCAGAAAACGCTCAACATTTTCGGTCGATGACAATAATACTTCAAACTAACTAAAATGAGATACTATTCAATCTTGATCGTATTACTATTGGTAACAAGTTCAACGGGTTTTTCTCAACCTGATATTACATTAGTTCGGACACCCGCGCTAAACCCAGACGGTACTACCCTCGCCTTTTCATACCAGGGAGATATATGGACAATGCCGGTCAATGGAGAAGAACCTAAAAGGTTGACTATCCATGAAGCTCATGAAATTAATCCAGTATGGAGTCCGGATGGTCTGTCTATTGCATTCACCAGCAATCGATGGGGCAACTCGGACATTTACACGACCAGTAAAGATGGTGGAAGACCTTTTAGAGTCACATATCACTCCAGCAATGACATGTTATCAGATTGGGCCAATGATAATACGATCTATTTCTCTTCATCAAGAGCTTATCGACAAATTGAGTGGGATTCTGAAATTCATGCAGTACCTGCAGCAGGTGGAACGCCCGTTCGGTATTTAGATGCTGTAGGTAAAATGCCCTCTATGTCCCCTAATGGTAATTTGATTGCTTTTGTAAGAGGCTCTTGTAGAGCCTCCAGGGAAGACTACAAGGGACCTGCTGATATGGAGGTATGGATATATAACGTAAAAACCAGGCAATATATCCCGATTACAGAAAACGAAACCAATAACTACATGCCGCGTTGGGCAGATGATAATACGCTAATCTTTATTGGAGTTTCATCCGGTAGATATAATCTCCATAGCCAAAAAATTAAAAGTAACGGCGCCCCAGAAGGCATTCCGACTCCACTTACAAGCTACAAAGAAGAAGGGGTAAGACACTTTGACGTGAAAAGCGATATCGTGGTGTTTGAAAGAGATACCCGCATCTATAAAATGAATATAGGAGGCAAGCCTGAGGTTATAAATATCGACATCCAGGCCGACTACCGTTTCGACCCTATCGAGAAAAAGACTTTTACCAATGGTATTAGTGGCTATCAGGTGTCTCCAAATAATAAACTTACCGCAATGGTGATTAGAGGAGAAATTTTTGTTAAAGAGAATGATAAGGAAAAGAAGAGATCAATCAATATTTCAAATCATTCCTACCGGGATCAAGGTGTTGGGTGGTTAAGTGATTCAACGATACTTTTCACATCTGATAGAAATGGTCAGTATGATCTCTACATGGCAAAATCTGCCGATCCAAATAAGAGCGATATTTTTAAAACGCTAAAATTCGAACTGGTGAGGCTGACCAAAACGGATGAGAATGAATCCTCACCGGTAATTTCTCCTGATCGGAAAAAGATAGTTTTCAGAAGAGGCCGAGGGAAATTGATTGTCGCGGATATCGAGGAAGGTAAGTTAAAAAATGAAAAAGTGTTACTTGACGGATGGTCAACACCTTCGGGCGCTACCTGGAGCCCCGATAGTAAGTGGCTAGCCTACGCTCTCAGCGATCTCACGTTTAATAGTGACATTTATATTCACTCTGCTGATAACAACAAAGCGCCTGTTAATATCAGTATGCATCCTAGGCGGGACAGAGCTCCATTTTGGAGTGAAGATGGCTCTAAATTAGCATTTGCCTCTAATCGTAATAATGGAGATGATGACATTTGGTTTGTCTGGCTAAAAAGAGAAGACTGGGAAAAGACTCAAAGGGATAGGGATGAGGGTTACTACTTTGAACCTGAAGAAAAAAAACCTGAAGATGATAAGCAGAAAGAAGACAAGAAAAAAGAAGTAGAACCTATCCAAATTGATTTCGAAGATATCCACGATAGATTATTTCAGGTGACCTCAAGGCCTGGTAACGAAGGGTCACCTGTGGTTTCAAAAGATGGTGAAAAGATATACTTTACCGCAGGTAGTGATGTAAGTACGGGCCGAGACCTGTATAGTGTAAAATGGGATGGTAAAGAGACCAAAGAATTAACCAAAGGAGGTCAAAACCCTTATGGTATTTCTCTTGAGCCGACTGGAAATGCCCTTTATTTTCTGAAAAGAAGTAGTCTATCTAAGCTTGATAGCAAAAGTGGCAAAGCCACTCCATTACCCCATAGTGCGAAGATGAGTATTGATCACAACCGCGAACGCGAACAAATATTCGAGGAAGCATGGAGTTCTCTCAATGAAGGTTTTTACGATCCTGCTTTTCATGGTAAAGACTGGAAAGGATTAAAAAAGAAATATAAAAGATGGGCATTAGCGGCATCGACATCGCAAGACTTTTATTATGTATTCAACTTAATGTTGGGGCAGCTCAATGCGAGCCATATGGGACTGTTCGGCAGTAATAACGAAAAAACGCAGCGAGAGTCGACAGGAAGATTGGGCATAGAAGTAGTACCGGAAAAAGGAGGTGTGAAAGTAGTGCATATTGTCCCCCACACTCCCGCTGATAGAGTAAAAAGTAAGCTCTATGTTGGTGATGTCATAACCTCGGTCAATGGACAGAAAATGGAATCCGATGCAAACTTTTACGGATTACTGGCGGAAGAAACCGGTAATCAAGTTCTGTTAGAAGTAAAAGGCACCAACGGTAGTTTAAGAGAAGTAGTCATAAGACCATCGCGAAGCATAAACACTCAACTTTACGAGGAGTGGATTAGAGAAAAACAGGCCTTAACTGAAAAGTATTCCAATGGTCGTCTTGGATACATCCACATCCGGGGTATGAACCTGCCAAGTTTTGAGCGCTTCGAGCGTGAGCTTATGGCCAGTGGATTGGGCAAGGAAGGGATTGTTATTGATGTGCGATACAATGGCGGAGGATGGACAACAGATTATTTAATGGCTGTTCTGAATGTAAAGCAACATGCCTATACCATTCCGAGAGGCGCCGCTAAGAGCCTGGACGAAAACAAGAATTTTACGCAATACTATCCTTACAGTGAACGACTACCTCTTTCTTCATGGACCAAACCTTCAATAGCCATGTGTAACGAGAGTAGCTATTCTAATGCTGAGATCTTCTCACATGCCTACAAGACCTTGGGTATTGGCACACTTGTGGGTATGCCAACATTCGGAGCGGTGATCTCTACAGGAGGACAAGGGTTGCTAGACGGTTCATTTGTAAGAATGCCATTTAGAGCATGGTATGTAAAAGCAACAGAAGAAAATATGGAAAATGGCCCAGCAGTACCTGATGTTATCATAGATAATCCCCCTGCCAGTCGAGCTATTGGGCAGGATGCACAATTGAAAAAGTCCGTAGAATTGTTACTCCGGCAAATTGATAGCAAATAAGTAAGCCCTCGTACTACGGACTTCACATTTTACCAAGTATTTAGTTAAAAACTCAAAATAGACAATATGAAAAAAACATTTATCATAACACTGATCTGTACGATGGCCATCGAGGTCAATGCACAAATTAATGCAAGGCTGTTCAGGGAATCCGATGTATCGGAGACCATGATCACTTTTGTATATGCTGGCGATATCTGGACCGTTTCAAAGTCCGGAGGTGTGGCCACAAAACTGAGCTCACCAACGGGTAATGAGAAATTCCCAAAGTTTTCTCCAGATGGTAGTCAGATTGCTTTTACCGCTAACTACGATGGAAACTGGGATGTATATGTGATACCTACTACAGGTGGGTTGCCTAAGCGGTTAACGAGTCACGGTGGTTATGACGAAGTAGTAGACTGGCATCCTGACGGGTCTAAAATCCTCTTTACCTCATCGCGCGCGAGTGGGCGTCAACGGTTTTCCCAATTTTTTGAAATCAGCAGTGAAGGCGGACAGCCTCAAAAGCTAGCCATACCTTATGGAAGCTTGGGTTCTTACTCTTCAGATGGAACCAAACTTGCCTTCAACTTCAAATCCAGGATCAATCGAACCTGGAAGCGATATAAAGGAGGCTGGGCGCCCGATATTTGGACATATGACTTAGCATCAAATACTTCTGCAAATATTACGAATAATGCCTCTAGTGATGAGTTCCCAATGTGGGCAGGAGATAAGATCTTCTACAGTTCCGATAATGGTTCAAATAGTCGATACAACCTGTGGATGTACGACACAAACACAGGCGCCAATACGCAAATAACGAATTATACGGAATACGACGTTCATTATCCGTCTTTAGGTCCTAAGGACATTATCTATGAAAACGAAGGTAAATTGTATCTCATGGATCTTGCCACTCAGCAAAGCCGTGAAGTCAAGGTAACGGTGATCACGGATCAAATTACGTTAGCGGAAAAGCGAGTGGCCGTTGGGGATAATATGCAGTGGTATGATATTTCTCCAGATGGAAAGCGGCTTATAATTTCGGCAAGAGGCGATGTGTTTTCAATTCCTGCGGAAAATGGTATAACCCGTAACTTAACGAATTCTGATGGCGCCAATGACCGTACACCTTCGTGGTCTCCTGATGGTAAAAAAATAGCCTATTGGAGTGATCAATCCGGGGAATATCAGTTGATCATTCATGATACTCAAACCGACGAAACAGATCAGGTGACCAGCTATACTTCAGGGTTTAAATATGCCTTGTTTTGGTCTCCCGATAGTAAAAAAGTGGCCTTTGTTAATCAGGCTATGGAAATGAGCTACTTTGATTTAATTACAAAGCAAACTACCAAAATAGATCAAGGGTTGTACATGTTCCACGGGCCATTAAGCAACTATACATTCTCATGGTCTTCAGACAGTAAGTGGATTGCCTATTCCAAGGAGAATACCAACAGAAACTCATCTATTCATTTGTTTAATACAAGTAGCAAAGTAAGTACGCGCGTGACTAGCGAGTTTTACAATGATTTTTCTCCGACTTTCGATCCGGATAACAACTACTTATTCTTCCTGACAAACAGAAACATACGTCCACTATATTCCGACCTTGACAACACTTTCATCTACCCTAATAGTACAATGATTGCCGCAGTACCTCTTACATCAGCTGCTGATCATCTACTCGCTCCAAAAAATGATGAGGTAGAAGTCAAGAAAGATGAAAAAGAAGACGCTAAAGATGAGAGTAAGAAGAAGGACAAAAAGAAAAAAGACGATAACAAGCCGGAAGAATCTTCGGTGAAAATTGATTTTATTGGTTTTGAAAACCGGATTACCCTTTTACCAGTAGATGGAGGTAATTATGGAGGACTTGAGGCAGTATCCGGAAAGGTGGTCTTTATGCATTATCCAAATACAGGTTCAGCGAGCCGTAGTTCTTCCCTTGAGTATTACGATATAGAAGACCGGGAAGTTAAAACCATCATGGACAACGCTAATGGGTTCGAAATTGCCGCTAATGGAAAAAAGGTAGCCGTATCTAGCCGTGGAAAAGTTGCTGTGGTGAATATCGCAGAAGGTCAGAAAATGGATAAACCGGTAGATATGTCAAACGCATCGATGACGATCAAACCCATGAATGAATGGAAGCAGCTATTCCAGGAGTCGTGGAGGTTACAGCGTGACTACTTCTATGATGCTGATATGCACGGAGTGGATTGGGAGTTGGTGGGCAAACAATACGAAAAATTGATTGAGCAATGTGTCACGCGATGGGATGTAGGGTTCGTTTTAGGGGAATTGATAGGGGAGTTGAATGCCTCACATACCTATAGAGGAGGAGGCGACCTTGAAAGAAGTAAAAATGTAAATGTCGGGTACCTTGGTATTGACTGGGCGCAAAAAAATGGCGCCCACCAGGTAGGTCGCATCATTCGTGGCGCTGCATGGGACGCTGAAGTAAAATCTCCGTTGGATGAAGTCGGTGTCGGCGTTAAAGCTGGGGATTACATACTGGCGGTGAATGGGATACCCATGAACGGATCGAAAAGTCCATATGACGCTTTTCAGGGAATGGCTAACCAAACCGTGGAACTCACTGTCAACAATACTGCTTCAATTACTAATGCGCGCAAGGTGCTGGTAAAAACACTTAGGAGTGAATCCCGTCTTCGTCACTTGGAATGGATAGAAGCGAACCGCAAAAAAGTGGAAGAAGCCACGGGTGGTAAAGCAGGGTATATCTACGTAAGGAGTACAGGTATTGATGGACAGAATGAGCTCATCCGGCAGTTTACCGGACAGTTGCACAAAGAGGCGTTGATCGTTGATGAGCGGTTCAACAGCGGTGGACAAATACCGGATCGGTTCATAGAAATGCTGGACCGAAAACCTTTGGCGTACTGGGCTGTCCGTGATGGGGAAACCTGGTCATGGCCCCCTAGTGGCAATTTTGGCCCTAAAACCATGTTAATAAATGGGTGGAGCGGATCAGGAGGTGATGCGTTTCCTGACTACTTTAGAAAAGCAGGATTAGGGCCACTTATCGGAACACGCACCTGGGGAGGACTCATTGGTATTTCCGGAGCGCCTTCGCTTATCGATGGTGGTAATGTCACTGTTCCAACCTTCCGAATGTATGATCCCAGCGGAGAATGGTTTAAAGAAGGGTATGGGGTTGATCCGGATATGGAAGTAAAAGAAAATCCGGGTCAACTGGCACAGGGCAATGATGCGCAGCTCCAAAAAGCCATTGAATACATCAATGAGCAATTGGCAAACTACAATGGAAAACCCAATCCTCCCGCTAAAGAAGACAGGTAGTAATGATTGAGTCCTATGGAAGTGGGCCTCTTTTTTTATTTCTTTTAATTAATAACCGGCCATATGCTAGTAAGAAGCAAATGAGTTATTTTATTCTTTTGTTGAACTAGTGTAAATTGACAGATCAAAAACCAACAAAACTCGAATCATGACTCACAATCAACATCGAAGCCATCCGCTCTTTTTCCTGATCATATTAGTATTGATTGGCTGCACAGCAAAACCTAGTAAAAACGAAGCCAATACAGAAACCGAGGAAGAACTTGTAACAAGGGCTCTTGAAATTCATAATCGGGTGCTTACCGTAGACACGCATGCAGATACCCCATTGCGAATGATAGAGCCTGGTTTTGATATGGCGGAGCGACACGACCCTAATGAGACCGGTTCAAAAGTCGATTATCCTCGAATGAAAGAAGGCGGCTTAGATGCCATATTCTTTGCGGCATTTGTTGCACAGGATATCCGTGATGATGATGGCAATACCCGGGCTAAAGCGCTTTGCCTTCAAATGATGGACTCTATTGTGACATCTACCGAAAGAAATTCTGATATAGTTGGGCTGGCACTCAACCCTGATGATGCTTATAATTTAGAAAAGGAAGGCAAACGTGCGATTTATATTGGGATTGAAAATGGCTATCCGGTTGGAAAAGACCTTTCCAATGTAGAGCTGTATTTTAACAAGGGCGTACGTTACATCACCTTGGTACATTCATCAAACAATGATTTGGCAGATTCTGCCACCGACCCTAATGGAACAGAGCACGGTGGCATCAGTGATTTTGGAGTGGACGTGGTTAAAGAAATGAATCGTCTTGGCATCATGGTAGATGTTTCCCATGGCAATGACAGTGTGTTTTATGATGCAATTGCCTTATCAAAGGCTCCAATTATAGCGAGCCATTCGAACGCGCGTGCCGTCACAGATCATAAGCGCAATATGACAGATGAAATGTTGAAACTGATGGCGGAAAATGGAGGCGTTGTACAACTTACCATGCTAGCTAATTATTTACGAGAGGCGCCATCTAACCCCGAACGGGACTCAGCGGTAGCCGCACTGCGAGCCAGTAGGAAACCTGCTGGTGAAATGACACGAGAAGAAAGAATTGCGTTGCGGCAAGCCTTCAACGAACTAGATGAAGAGTATCCTGTTCCACCGGCTACTGTTAAACATGTGGTGGATCATATAGACCACATCGTTGAAGTAGCTGGAATCGATCATGTTGGCATTGGGTGTGATTTCGATGGAGGAGGTGGTATTGAAGGTGTTTTCGATGCCAGCGAAGTGATGAATATCACCATAGAATTAGTAAAACGCGGGTATACCGAAGAACAGATTCAAAAAATATGGGGAGGTAATTTGATCAGGGTTTTCAAAGAAGTGCAAGCTGTTGCCGAGAAAATACAATCTGATGAATTATCGTAAGTCGTGAAATTCAAGACCGTTTGCAGACTGTTTTTTTTATTCATCCTATTAGGGCAGTCAGCTCAGGTAACTTCTCATCCGCTGAGATTGTCCTTGTGTGAGGTTGAGTATACAGGAAGTAAGCAACTCTTAACCATTAATCTTAAGCTCTTCCTGATGGATGTGAATGAAGCATTGGTTTTTGACCCGAATAGTAAGGAACTTGCTTTCTGCCAACCCAACGAATCAGCCCAGGCCAATCAGATGTTATTGGATTACCTCAACCAATTTTTTTATGTAAAAGCCAATGGAAGAAAGATAAACTTGAAAATTGAAAGTAAAAAACTTAGTGGTGAAGGTGATAACGTGGCTCTAGGGATTTTTTTCAAATATCAACAACATCAACCCCTTATCTCTTTAGAAATCAAAAATGCCGTTTTTACAGACCTTTTCTTCGATCAAAACAACATTGTCTATGTCCATGTCAACGGAGAATCTAATAGTCTGATGCTAAACAAAAAAACAACTACTCATCGGTTAACCTTCTAACATGCATTCATTTCCCTTTTACCTGCAGTTAGGTTTCGAGCACATTTCTAACCTGGGTGGGTATGACCATATTCTATTTTTGATAGCGCTCTGCGCTGTCTACAGAATCGAGCAATGGAGAAATATTCTGATTTTAGTAACCGCTTTTACAATAGGCCACAGCGTTACCCTGGCCCTCGTTTCATTGGGTGCGTTTTCAATCCCTTCCAGTATCATCAAGTTCTTGATTCCAACCACTATATTTCTTACCGCCATCCATAATGTAATCAGTTCTGGTTTGACAAAAAAGTCCGTAAAAATGGTTCGTAACTACGTCATGGCCCTGTTCTTTGGGTTCATTCATGGTATGGACTTTTCTAACTACTTCAAGGCCTTGTTATTTGGTGATTCATCGATCACAGTACCTCTATTAGGCTTCAACCTTGGAATCGAACTAGGTCAGTTGTTGGTGGTAACTCTAATTATTGTCGTCTCCTTTCTTTTCCTCAATGTAGTTAAAGTAAAACACCGGGAATGGAATGTATTTATTTCAGGAGCTGCAGCAGGAATGTCTCTGATTTCTATGCTTGAAAATAAGTTATGGTAAAACACTAAATGATCATAGTCTTCTAAAAAATGTTAATTTCAAACCTATTAAAATACGTATGTCAAATGAAACGTTTTTTCTTATACTGCTTTTTAGTTCTCGTTATCCAATATTCCATTGCCCAGGACCGAATTACCGGTGAACCCTTCGCCACACGTTCTGAAGTCCTAGGTCAAAACGGAATGGTAGCCACAAGCCATCCTTTGGCGACACAGATCGGCCTCGATATCCTTAAAAGTGGGGGTAATGCTATAGATGCCGCCATCGCGGCCAATGCTGCACTGGGGCTCATGGAACCCACCGGATGTGGCATTGGAGGAGACCTTTTTGCAATTGTATGGGATGGAAAAACAAAAAAGTTGTACGGTCTCAATGCTAGCGGCCGATCGCCTCAGAAACTCACCCTAGAATATTTTGAAAAACAGGATATGAAGAAAATCCCATCCCATGGCCCACTTCCAGTCAGTGTTCCAGGGGCAGTAGATGGATGGTTTGAACTCCATAAAAAATTTGGATCAAAGCCTATGACGGAAATTCTGGCGCCAGCTATCGACTATGCGGAAAAAGGCTTCCCCTTAACTGAACTCATTGCCTGGTACATGCAGCGTACTGTACCTTTTTTTGAATCAAAAGGCTTCCCAAATATTGAGGACACCTACAAAGTACAAAATGGGGGTAAACTGCCCAATGAAGGTGAGATTTATAAAAATCCGTATTTGGCTAATACCTATCGAAAAATTGCTGAAGGCGGGCGAGATGCCTTTTACAAAGGCGATCTTGCAAAGACCATAGGGAAGTTCATTAAAGAGCAAGGCGGTTTTCTTTCGGCTAAAGATCTGGCTGCTCATAAATCGCAATGGGTGGAACCTGTATCAATAAATTACAGAGGGTATGACGTTTGGGAGCTGCCTCCTAATGGTCAGGGTATTGCCGCCCTTCAAATGCTGCAAATATTAGAAGGTTATAATTTTTCAAATATTGAATTTGGAGGTGCAGAACACCTTCACCTCTTTACCGAAGCCAAAAAGCTTGCCTTTGAGGATCGAGCAAAATACTATGCCGATATGGATTTTTTTGACGTGCCTGTTGAGCGGCTGCTATCTGATGATTATGCTTACAACAGAAGAAAGCAGATTGGCGCCAGAGCGGGAACTTATGCTGCGGGTGAAATCTCGGCCGGAGAGACCATTTATATGACCGTGGCAGACAGTAAGGGTACCATGATATCATTGATACAGAGCAATTACAGAGGTATGGGTTCTGGTATGGCTCCACCTAAATTAGGTTTTATGTTGCAAGATCGTGGTGAGTTATTCAGCCTTAAACGTGGGCAAGCCAATACCTATGAACCTGGTAAACGACCATTTCATACGATTATTCCAGCCTTTATTACCAAAGATGGCAAGCCCTACGTAAGCTTTGGGGTAATGGGAGGTGATTTTCAACCTATGGGACATACGCAAATTGTGATGAACCTGATCGATTTTGACATGAACCTGCAAGAAGCCGGCGATGCTCCGAGATGGGACCATACGGGTGGCGCAAGCCCTATGGGCAGAACCACTGAGAACACAGGTATGATCCGGACAGAATCTGGCATACCTTATTCTACAATCCGTGGATTAATGGATAAGGGTCATAGAATTGGTACCGCCCGAGGTGTCTATGGCGGCTATCAGGCGATTATGTGGGATGATGAAAACAAAGTCTATCACGGTGCATCTGAAAGCCGTAAGGACGGCCAGGCAGCGGGTTATTAACACTAGCTCCCATTTCGAACCGGAAAACCCATTTGAACCCAAACCAAAATCCCTTCATCAATAATGGCTGTGTTTTTAAATCCGTTCCGCTTTAAGGTGTTCATCACGCGCTGAGAAGCGGCATGTGGACAGGCGCAATAGATGACAATCTGTGTGCCATCATTGGGGATGTGGTCGATGAAGTTTTCGGGATCTTCATAGTAAGGTACGGGTATTGAACCTGGAATGTGCATCTGACGCCAGGCGACTTCAGATCTCGCATCAAGGATAATCATACGAAGGCTATCCTGAAGAGCCTGATTCACTTGTGCGGAAGAGATATATTTGCCCTCTCTCAAGTTGAAAACAGGAGCGTCATTATTTGGGTTAAGCACATAATCTTCCGGGGAGGGAATGGTTATCGTATCTGGCTGTGGAATATCCCACCCCGATGCCCGACTCCTCAAAAAAGCAGTTAAGGCGTCAATTTTTTCACTGCTTAAGCTGTCTTTGAAGGCAATCATCGGGGTTCCGTCTCGTCCTTCGGCAATGGCATATCTAAGGAAATGATCCGTGGCGGTTGCCAGCAACATGGGATTCCCTACAGCTGGAGCAGAGATGCCTTCCCCGCTATCCCCATGGCAAACCGCACAGTTTTCTTTATAAACGGCCTCACCCAACGCCATATCCCCTAATACCGGTTCTCTGGAAAGTTTAACCGGTTCTTCTACTTCGCTCATTTCATACAACCACTGCAGAAGTATTTCTATTTCGATGTATTCCATTGGACCTCCCTGTGTATCCAGGTATCCGGCCATAGCTGTGTTGGCCCTTCCATATTGGACGGTATATCGTAAAAAATTAGTGTTCTTGCTGGTGGCCAATAGTGACTGTGAACGCAGGGAAGGAGCGTTGTCTGCAGCGTAGCCCTCTCTGTTCTCCCCATGGCACAAGGCACAATATTTAGAATACATCGCGCTGGCATGAGTAATAGCGGCACTGTCTAGCTGATCACCTGGAGTGAGCATTTTGGCCATACGACTCTGCTCTTCGGGTTCTTGTACAAACTCTAATTGAACGCCACAAGCGTATTCTGGTTGGATACTAAGACGGTTACGTGTTTTAGTCAGTGCGGCTGGTGGTAGCTCTTTTTCCAGATATTGATACGTAGAATCCAGGTTTTTTACATCAAATCTCAGGGCAAATACACCTTCTCCTCGTTGGGTTAAAAAAGTATTGAGCTGCTGATCACTACCAGCGGAGACTACATGCATTTCCTGATGTCGAAAAAGGCGATATCTGGCTGCAGAGTCATTTTGCTCGATCACCTCAAATCCCATTTTTTGAAATTCCTGATTCACCGCGCTTGGGTCTCGAACAACTATTCGAATAGCTGATATTCCTACCACACCATTGGGATGTTCATTAAACATTCTACGATAGATATAGTAGCTTTTCCATTCGTCATTTACCCTTGGGTAATCGAATCCGATCTTCTCGATGAAGCGTGGAAGATGTGCAGGCGGGTCTAACGCATTAAAATCAAGGCTTCTGCGTTTCGGATCGCCATCATCCCAAGACCAACCCTCAGGTTCTTTAGATGTATTGCGATACGACTGGATTGAATCCATTTCAAAACCACTTGAGATTAGTCCAAGAGACGTGGAATCTGCCGAGGAGCTGGAAAGCGAAAAAAGGCGGACACCTTGGCTGGCGGCCAGGAATGTTCTAATAAAAGGAGATATGGAGCTTTCTGCTACCGAATCATCTATAGATAACAATTCAAATGAAGTCATATCTCCTAAGGCAATATAAGCGGATAGGGATCCTTCGAAAACTCCTTTTTCAGCGCTTCCTCGAATATTGAAACCTAAAGTGTCTCTATAATAGTTGATGGCCATTCCAATATCATTCACCATTAAAGTGGCGCTATTGATGCCAACGCCCTGCCCTAGCAAAAAAGGTTGTTTATCTTTTTCGGATTGACAATTGGTGAGCAGAACACCCGGTAATAGAAAAAGAATGAGTACTGAAATAATTCGACTGGTTTTCATTTGTTTAGTTTTGGATTAAAAAGCTCCGGTAGCCTGGAGACTACTCCAATCAATGCAATATCGTTGCATATAGAGTCAAATTCAAAAGGCGGATGAAAAATTATCTTGTTTCAGCCATTTGTTCAGCGCCATTGGACCCAATGAGTATATCTCCATTAGGACTCACTTGAAAATTCTTTAGGTCAAGGAGGGGAGCTTGTCCACGAATA
>ERZ1740070.694-NODE-694-length-22482-cov-9.145138_pt1 | contig 22482 bp, 29 predicted proteins | sample MGYA00581734_ERZ1740070 | MGnify/ENA primary metagenome ERZ1740070 (study PRJEB43018, sample SAMN04849744) | marine metagenome | isolation source: floating plastic debris | place: Pacific Ocean | collected 2008-09-01 | study: EMG produced TPA metagenomics assembly...
GGCGGAAAGCGGAAGTTCGCTGCACTTCGCACACACCAGTGCAGCAGCAGTGTGGGGGTCCTCTTGTCGGTCTTACTCGCTCGGCGAGGTGGTACTCACCTTCGGTTTGCCCGCACAGTGCCAATACTGCATCGCGCGGGCGGCAAACAGCCTTACTTAAGAAGCTCGCTAGACCAAGCTCTGACGACTGCTGCCGACTAACGGGAGTAGGGCAGGGGGGATGATCGTCAGTAGTTTACTTGCTCGAACCCGTAGTTCCCTTCGTAGTCGCGCCATTCAACGAACACTGATCGATGCCAGATGCTGGGGCAATGCTCGCCCCACCTTTCCAGGCCCAAATGCGCGGAGGGCAGGGCACCTGGCGACGACCTTTGCCACGAGAAGTCTCCCTGGGTCCCATAGGTGCCAAGTGACACTACTGCCGACCGATTACAGTCACCATCACGTCCAGACTCCCGCTGACGCGCATAGCGCACATCGAAGACGCGGATCGATCGGACAAAGTTGAAGTCCGAGCCGCTGATGTCGATGTCGGCGCGATCTTGGACCAGTTGCAGCGCAAATCCTTGCGAGACCTCTGGAGACGCTGGGAAAGTACGAAGTGCCGCCGGTACGGCATCAAGTGAATCTGCGGCGATAGCCTCCGGGGAAGAGTAGGGCAGGGGGGTACCCGAACGGCCAGCGTAGATATCGTAGAAACGCACCGAAGGTATTTGATCTGATCCAGGCGTGTATGAAGCGCCCATTGGGCAACGCCAGATCTGAAGCGGGGGCTCGACGGGCCATGGTGTGATCCTACGAATGAACTCCGCCCGCGCTCTTGCACATGGTTCGGACGCTGGCCAGCCTCCAGCGAGGCATAGAAGGATCGCGCAATCAATCTGATAGGTTTGCGCGTGCGCCCGATCAGAAAGAACGAAAGAGAACGACATGGCGGCGGATATGACCGCGAAGGCAAGGTTTCGTACGGCGCTGAGCATCTCCAGCCTCCTAATATGGCTTTAGATCAACTATCTTCCATTAATATATTTTTGTCACTATAGATATATTTATGACCGCTGGTGGCCAGAAACGGCATGGTACGGCTTACCGCTTACAAAGCCTTCACCGGCAACGTCTCAAGAAACCCGACAAGCTCGGCACTGTCAGCGCCTCGCGCGCGTGCGAGGATGTCGACGTCCAGCACCCGGTCAACGAAGGAAATCTCGTGATCATTTCCTGTCCACAGAATGCCGAGGTCGCCGGACTCCCACAGGAAGAGATGGCCGACCACCGCCGTACCATCGCCACCGAGCAACATCGCAATTGGCGCACCGTCTCCTAGATCAGCTTTCAATGGTTTCGGATGTCCTTCAGATCGATGCAATCATCGATGATTGTCATTGCCTGTATTCCATTCTTGGTTGGTGCGGGCCGGAGCAAAATGTCCGAAAGGTCGCCCGGTCTTCGAAGCCCAAAGGCCGATAATCTTGCTTATGGTAGACAGGTGCGAGAAGCAGTACGCCGTCCCTAATCATCACGGCCATCGTTGCCAGTTCAGCGTGCTGTGTCATGACGCCGATTTTTCCGAACGAGGTAGAGACAAAAACCCCGCTGCGAGGATGATGAGAACGCCAGCAAACGACAGCAGTGCGGGCATTTCGTCAAAAAAGAAGAAGCCCCAGCAAAGGCTGAAGACCAGGTAACTGTAATCGAACGCAGCTACGGTCGCGGGTGGTCCGTTCTGATACGCGAGTGCCGCACCGACACTGCCGACCAGGATCACTGCGGCCAGCGCCGCGATCACGCCAATCAGTTTCAGATCGAGCGTCTGCCAAGGCCCGAAGACGAAGGAGCCCTCCTGTCCGGAGAACAGACCAAGGCCTGCGCCGGTGACAATAAATGCGATGTTCAGCGCAAGAGCGAGCGTGAACGGATCGTCGTCTCGACATTTGCGGGCGGTTAGCACCATCGCAAAGGCGTAGAGTAACGCTGCCAGTAGGGGAAGAAGGGTTGCAAGATCGAAGCCTGAGGCGTCGGGACGCAGGATTAGGACGACGCCCGCGAAGCCAAGAACGATTGCAAGCAAAACACGGGGCGCGGGCCAACGACGGGCAAGAACTGAGCCGACGACGGTGATAAGAATCGGGGCGGTGTAGTAAGCCGCCGCGGCAAGAGCGAGCGGCATTAGAGGCAGCGCGTAGTAATAGGCAAGCCACATAGCGACTAATAGGACGCTGCGCAGGATCACCCAACTAAGTGAACCTAAACGCATTGGCCCTTTGCGCCACACAAGCCACCAGAGTGGCGGAAGGACAAGCGCAGAGCGCAGGATATACATCTGCCACAGAGGAAGATCGAGGCTAGTGGCCTTGATGATCGCATCGCCGAGCGACAGCGAAAGGACCGCGATGACCACAGCGCTGACGGCCAGCCCGGTTCGGTAGGTGGGCATTTCCTCCGTCATGTAGTCGAGGTTCTTTCTTTTTTGTGCCTTGCTCCACCAACGGCTGCGAGTAGCGCACCTGCGAAGTAGATCGTAAGCCCGGTCATCGTGGCAGGGGCATAGTCCACGCGACTTTCGATAATCTGGAACAGGAAGACAAACAGTGGGCCTAGCGCCGTTATGACGGCAAGCGTAAGTGTAGACATCAGCGAGATCGCCTTCTGCATTGCAAAGACGGGAAATGCCATGATGATGAAGCCGATCAGCACTACTATGAGCAATCGATGAGGATCGACCGGGCCTTTCGTGTCGAGACCGAGTCCGGCTGCCAACAGCGCTACGATCACATAGAGCGGAAAGCGCAGCCCGTATTGCGCAACGGGCGCGACGCCGAGGCGGTCGAGCCGCTGGCTATAAACCATCATAGCCGCAAGGCTGATCGCCGACACTCCAGTGAGCAGCAACCCGCTCATGGCAACCATCCAGCCGCCCCGAACGAAACCTGACTGTCCGAGCAGAGTGATTACCGCAAGATAGATGACCGCGATCACGACAACAACGAGGCCCGCACCCTCAATCCTATTGCGAAGCGTGGACGCTTCAGGGACACCGAGCGCTGAAAAAGCCAAGATCGCGACCGGGATCAGACCGGAGAAGATCGCGAAAACGACCGCCGGTTCTATCATCTGGAGCGCGAAGAAATATGCAATCCAGACAAAGGCGGTTGAGAGGTTCAATCCCAAAAGGGAATGACCATTGCGCCATGCGATTTCCAACTGATCCGGGGACCGAAACTGCGTCCAGGCGAGCGTTCCAATTGCCGTGACGCCGAATACGGCCGCACCGATCAGGAAAGAGTCATAGCTCTGGAACACGCCACCGAAGAACACGGCCTGCGCAGCTTCGAGAACTACAAAAGAGAAGGCCCAGACAAGACCGAGGGTCGCGCGGTTCATCTTAAAGTCCTGTCGTTTGCCAAGTCGAACTGCATCATCATTCGCGCTGAGCTTCGCGTGGCCCATTGTAGTAGTCTTCAAACAGCAGCTTAGAGACCAAGAAACGCATGACGAGATCGTAGACCTCGGAGTGAACTTGGTCTCTCAGTATTGAACCGCCGGTGCAGTCAATAGTGCTCTCCCCTCTCGCGAGTAACACGCCTGCCGCGTTTTGGTGACATAAAGGGAGTAAATCGACCGGAACGGCATCTGAAAGATGATCCAGCCAAAGGCGCTCAGTAGCGAAGGGTAGGCTGAGCTGTCCTCCAAGCGTGATAACTTGTGTCGGAAGTTGAGTTTGAAAGTCCTCGAGTATGAAAGTGTCTTCGAACTGCGGATTTAGTGCAACCACGGCTCTGACCATGGAGTTAAGAGGTTCCTGTGAGAGAGTTGCACCCTCGGTCAACCCATCCGCTGCCGGGTTGCTCACTGTCGAGAATTCGCATCCGCGGCTGTCAGGAGAACGATCGACGGGGCATGGACTCTCGCCAACCGGTACTCCGACCACCTCATCAAATGAGCTAAGAACTGTAGCGCCGGTATGCCCAAATCCAACGACGGCGATCTGATCAAAGTCAATTCGGGAATGCCAAATCGGGTCATTGCGCATGTGTGCGAACGAAGCGTGATAACCGAAACTCAAGTCCACATCCGAGGTTTCCTCATCCACGATTGGCCCAAATTCAACGACGATGAAACCTGACCGCGCTAACCTCGCTGACAGCCAAGATCCAAGGTTACGGTTGGTGGTGCTGTCACCATGTGAAAGGAGCACAAGAGGGTATTGGCTCGGAAGGGGTGGTGCATCCCGCGAGGCCCGTTGCCCTTGAAAAATATCGCTTTGAACAACCGAGCCTGTCTCGCCGCTTTCGGTCGGGTACCAAATTGACAATGAAATGGGTTGGCGACCATCAACTTGAACCGTGGCGGACGTGTAGCCGAGGTTGTGACTCGGTTGGCAGGCAGCACAGGACAGGGCAATCAAAGCAATGAGGAGTTTTATATGCATTTCAGTCTCCGGCGAGGAGTTCTCTTCACCGCGCATGTCGAACATGATCATCGCGCGCCGGGCCAATAGACACCCATTTCGCGCCGGTGACCTCAGGCGAAATTCGAAACTGAAAGTTTCGTGCGATGGTGGCCAGTCAACATATCGCGTAACAAGAGCGTTTGTGTTTCTCTGCGTGCGAATGCGACCACAAGGCTAGAAACAAAGATATGCTACACGCCAACTACAGAGGCCGACGGTTCATGACCTGTGATGTGTTTTCGGCTAAACCGCTGAAGGGCAACGGTTTGGCGGTCGTGGTCGATGGCGACAGTCTTTCAGACAAGCAGATGCAGGACTTCGCGAGGTGGATCAATCTCGCGGAAACTACATTTTTGTCCGCGCCTACAATCTCTGAGGCTGATTACAAAGCGAAGATCTTTACGCCTGCCCGCGAATTGCCATTTGCTGGCCATCCGACACTGGGAAGTTGCGTCGCATGGCTCGACGCGGGCGGGAAACCTCAGAAGGATGGCCTCGTAGTACAAGAGTGCGGTATAGGGACCGTGGAAGTTGACATAACCTCTCAAGAACCAGCGTTTCGCGCACCTGTCACGGAAGTTTCTCTACTCGATCTCCCAGATCAACAGCGAATTGTGCAAGCACTTGGTCTCGAAGAGTGCGATGTGCTGAACGCGGTTGAGTTGGTGAACGGGCCGGTTTGGAAAGTTCTAGAGCTTACGTCCGCTTCTTGCGTGCTAAACGTGGACGCAAGTCGTGTGACTTGGCCGGAATTCCAAGCGATCGGACTGTTTGGTCGTGCGAACAATGGGTCGGAAACCGACTTCGAAGTGCGCATGCTCGCACCTTCTAGCGGCATGGCTGAAGATCCAATCACCGGCTCGCTTATTGCTGCAATTGCTGAATGGCTCCGCGTCCAAGGCCGTCTGACAGACAAGATAGCAGTGTCTCAAGGCGTTATGGCCGGGCGATGCGGGAGAGCATTCGTTAGTCCAGGACAGGACGGGTCCGTATGGGTCGGCGGTGGTGTCAAAACTATTACGGACGGTACGCTTTACTTGTAGTTCGCCCTAATGACTTGACGCATGACCTTGTCTCGTTCGCAAGTGCAGTTTCGAACCCTTTTCGCCGTGTGACCTTGGTGGGTCTTGCGATCCTCGCTGAAGTATAGAGTAAAGACGGCCGAGCCAACGTTGCCCATACGGCTAAAGAGTCATTGATCCTGGGTGTCGCCGCACTGAGCGTCAAATCAATCCGAAATCCTGATCTGCCAATTTCAAAAATGAGTTTAGCAGCAAACGGCAAAGTATGAATACCGTCCAGCAGCCCGGCATTGAGGGAACTTTTATGGATGTGACCACCATTGCGCTGTTTGCATTGACAGAATTAACTCTGTCTCTGGCTCCAGGGCCTGCAGTGGTTTTGGTCGTGAGCCTTTCTATCCGGCAGGGGCGTCACTTCGGTTACGCTGCAACGCTCGGAATTCTTGCGACCAACGCGCTTTTTTTCTCACTGTCCGCAATCGGCGTTGGTGCCGTCATCATCGCAAGTTCAAACCTGTTCTTACTGCTAAAATGGCTCGGGGCCGCCTATCTCATCTATCTCGGTTTCGGCATGCTGAAGCCTCTTGTCATTAGGGTTTTTCGGAAAGACTTCGGCCAAACAGTTGAGCAAGTCGCAAGAGGTAAAAACTCCAAAGCAACTCAGAGCGAACAAAGCCATAGTGTGCTCAAACAGCATGCATTCTGGAAGGGCTTCTCAATCCAGGCGTCAAATCCAGGAAACCTTGCGTTCTTCGTCGCTATTCTACCCCAGTTCGTCGATCCGAATGCTGACGTGGTGACACAAATGGTTGTTCTTGGCGTCATCTCTGTAATGATTGAACTGCCCGTTCTTGCTGCGTACGTCGTCGCCAGCGCATACACCGCTCGGCTCTTCAAAAACCAAGCGCTTCATTTTGTAGACGGTCTAGGTGGGGGCATTCTCTTTGCCATCGGTGTAACCCTGGTCACGTCGCAAAGGCCAAATTGACATGGCGCTTGGATACGACTGGCACTTGTTTCATTCCAAAGACACCCAGAGCGCAGTCAAAGTCAATCACTCATCGTTCGGACACTCCTATTGGAATACTGCAAAATTTCTACCTAAAACGTCGTGGGATCAAGTGCGCTCTCTAACCAAGTCTGTTCAATCCGAGTGCCATGAGGATTTGGAAGGACCCTAAATTGAACATACGCCAAGCCAATCGTAGTGATCTTGATGCTCTCTATGAGATCTCCCTGAAAACAGGCAATGCCGGTGCAGATGCCACGGCGCTGTATTCCGATCCAAAACTGATTGGTCACATTTACTCGGCTCCATATCTCCTCTTTGAGCCAGAACTGGCTTTTGTTGTTGAGCATCGGCAGACCGTTGCCGGATTCTGCGTGGGGACCGCAGACACGAAAAAGTTCTCGGCGTTACTTGAAGCTGAATGGTGGCCAAATCTCAGAAGAAAGTTCCCTAGGCCACAACCTGCGCATCCAGACACTATGTCTCCCGACGAACGTCGGTGGCAACTCATCCATGACCCAAAGGTGCCGCCAAGCACGGTTGTTGATTCATACCCAGCACATGTTCACTTAAATTTGCTGCCAGTTGTTCAAGGGCGACAGATCGGCCGGCTTCTTCTCGACCATTGGTTGTCACATTTGGCGGAGAGAGGCGCGCAGGCGATCCACATTGGCTCAAATCGACGAAACAGTCGCGCGATCCGTTTTTGGAACAGTCGTGGATTTGTGACGCTTGCGTCACTCGACCATAGTACAACTTGGATGGGAAAGTCGCTAACCTAGTCTTCGTACCTTTGGAGAGTTTTGGGGCCGACAACACCTCTACACTTGCATCACGAAGAACGGAGTATTCAAGGCTTGGTGACCGTTGCCGTCGAAACCGCGTTAGAAGGATGTTTGTTGCCTTATTCCAAAGCCAATCATTTGGCTTTGGAATAGGACTTTGCCCGGGCACTTACGTATCATCAACAGGAAGTTGACATCGATCAAGGAGGGCCAACAATGGCGGTAGACGCCAGACTAACATCGCAATCGACGGTATCTTTCTCAGGGATTGACGCAAACATTCTGTTGGGTGGAGCGGACTCGCCTTTCACTGTTATGTTATTGCGCGTCCAGCCGGGTCACGGTGCTCCAAACCACATTTCTGAGTTCGAGGACAAACTCTTTAAGGTCGATTCCGGACGCTTCAGATTTGTCGTCGAAGACGAAGTTCTGGACGTTGAGACTGGAGACCACGTGTTTGCACGCAAAGGCGCGGTGCACGGATTTGCAGCGATTGACTCTGTGTCAATGCTCACACTTGTTTCGACGCCTTCAGGGCATGAAAAGTTCTTCGAAGATCTATCAAGGCTGCCTACACCACACACACCCGAAGCTGTATCGGCGGTTAGCGAAGCTAACAAACAACTTATCGTTGGGCCTGTGGTTTCGGTTTGATCGATTTCATGGAGCTCAACAAAATCAGATGCTATGAAGTTTGCGTTCGAACCTCAGATTTTGAGCGCTGTTTCATTGGATCCGAAAAAGGAACTAAACCCATAGCGAGAGGGTTGAAGGTGTTGGGAGTTAGCCGGGTCCAATGAAACGACTAAGTCTTAGATCGCCTAAGTAAGGTGGCATTACATGCTTGGCGAAATCAACTTTATCTTAATTCTGCTGGCTGCCTTCATAGCTGTGGCAAGCCCCGGGCCGGCAACTTTAGCCATCGCAGGAACGTCGATGCGTTCAGGTCGTCGAGCCGGGTTGGCTGTGTCGAGCGGCGTCATGACGGGCTCTCTCTTTTGGTCGGTTTCAGCTGCATTTGGCTTGGCCGCAATCATTAGCACAAATGCCTGGGTACTTGATGCTATGCGCTATCTCGGCACGGCATACCTGATGTACCTTGCCTTCAAATCAGGTCGCTCAGCACTCGCACAAAAGGAGCTTCAGATTGCGCCGATGGCCGGCTCGATGAAGGTGCTTTATTTGAAAGGCGCAGCGCTCCACTTGACCAACCCGAAAGCAGTTTTGTTTTTTGCTGCTCTTTACTCGCTTGGTACGCCAACCACCGCGACCGTTGGTGAACTTGCCCTCGTTATCCTTGCCGTCGCGATACAGAGTTGCATAATTTTTTTCGGATACGCCTTGCTCTTCTCAACCGAAAAGATGACGCGCATCTATGTGAAGCTAAGACGCTTATTTGAAGCGCTGTTGGCTCTTGGTTTCGGATACGCGGGCATCCGGATTTTGACAGCTCGTTTGTCGTAGGCTCTGACGTCACAATGTCATAAATTTCCCGTTCGCCAGCGACATAGGACTGGTGAAGTACCAAGAAGAATCGGTTTCTCAAAAGTTCCGGATTGGAACTTCCGAACCGGACACAAACGTCACTTGAGATAAGCTCAGCATGACTCAAGACATCAAAATCGACCCTGAGAGGAACCAATGTGCCACTAGGCTCAGTTGACGTGCTCATTCCGGCAATAACGACCTCAGCCATTCTGTCCGCTTGTCAGAGTAATCAGGTTCAGGTTCGTCGTGCGCCAGCTACGGTCAAGAGCATTCGTCCTGACATGTTCTGTTCGGGGACCGCAAAACTCGTTTGTGACCCTCGGGACGCAAGCTCGCTTCTTGAAGCTTTCAATGGCATTGGGCCTGGCGATGTTGTCGTCGTCGACAATCGTGGGCGCATGGACCATGCATGTCTCGGCCAACTTTTGGTCCTTGAAGGGATGGCAGCCGGAGCATCCGGTTTTGTCGTCTGGGGATGTCACCGCGACCATCTGGCTTTGCTTACCATGGGATTCCCCGTTTTTAGTTGTGGCCCGGTTCCAAACGCATTTCCGATCGACGGTCGGAACGAACAACAATGTTCAAGATCAGTCGCTCACTTCGGTGAGGCTGTTGTTACCGACAATGACATTGTCTTTGCCGACGAGGACGGAGTTCTCTTTCTTTCTGAGCGGGAGCTGGACTCGATTTTGCCACTCGATCCAGTCGGCTACTGGCCGTCGGTCAAAGTCGGCTACTGGCCGTCGGTCAAAGTCGGCCTGGAGAGCAAGAGTGAAGACCGCAAAGGGGTGTCAAAATGAACGAAGTGGTAGACGTCATTACCAGAATTGATCACTTTGTGCTCACAGTTTCCGATGTCGCCAAAACGTGCGACTTCTACAACGCTGTGCTTGGCATGGAAGTCGTGGCGTTCGGTGAGGACCGCAAGGCACCACAGTTTGGTGGGCAAAAAATCAATCTCCACCAACAAGGACATGAGTTGGAACCAAAAGCGAGGTGTCCAACTCCAGGAAGCGCAGACATTTGTCTTGTGACAACGTGGCCAATGTCGCAACTCACGGAACACCTCCAGGCGCTCAAAATTGAGACCGAAGTCGGTCCGGTACCAAGAACAGGCGCACAAGGGGATATCGTTTCAATTTACATCCGTGACCCTGACGACAACCTGATTGAGATTTCCAGTTATAGGTTTGTCGATGAGTAAAGATGCTCCGATCAAAGTTCTCGCAACGTGTATTCTGATCGCCACCCAGGCCTTCGCTTTAACTTTCGCAATGGTGACCACGACGAAAGCGCAAGTAGGCCCTCTCCAGGGAGCCATCTCCGACATAGAAGTACTCCATGACGCTAGAGTGGGCGTTGCCATTCTTGACGTGGAAAGCGGAGCTGAATGGCTTCATAGAGGTGACGAGCGCTTCGCCATGGCAAGCACATTCAAAGCTCTGCTATGTGGTCTTGTACTTCTTCAGGTCGATCGAGGCCAACTTTCGCTGGACCAGCCAGTTTCGTTCTCAGAGAGAGACATAGTACGATACTCCCCCGTAGTCCGGCTACGAGTTGGTTCTAGTATCACCATTGGTGAATTGTGCGAAGCAACGCTAAACGTCAGCGACAACACAGCAGCCAATCTACTATTGCAACACTTGGGAGGACCCGCGGGGTTCTCAGAAATGCTCCGGAGGATTGGAGATCCAATCACGCGTTTGGATCGGTGGGAACCGGCATTGAACGAAGCCACTCCCAACGATCCTCGAGACACTACGACCCCTTTTGCTATGACCCATTCGTTGAAGACACTCCTGTACGGGGATGTTCTCACGTCATCTCGCCAGGAGCAACTTGCTGCTTGGATGCGCGGCAACATGGTTTCTGATGCGCTGTTGCGATCAGTTCTGCCGGATGGCTGGACGATTGGGGATCGTAGCGGGGCAGGGGGCAACGGTACACGTGGGATCGTCTCCTATTTGATAACAGACAGGCAGCGTCACTACATCGTTGTCATCTATCTCACCGAGGTTTCGTTCAATCTTGATGCACAGAATGAAGTTATTGCCGAAATAGGTCGTTTGATCTTTTCCCATCTAGGTCAAGCGCTATGACGTTCATGGGTTATCGTGGCAACTATCCATCAAAGCCTAAGGCTGATTTCGACCCGTCTCCTAGGTATGTGCAACCTAGAGTGTCGCGCAGAACCATGCTTTGTGGGTTAGCATCAGCATTTCTTCCGTCTTCCGCGCCTGCTCAGCATTCGATATCTACGCCAGCAGAGTTGGATGACGGATGGCAAATTGCCAGTCTTGCGGAGGCCAATCTCGACATCGAAGCGGTTCGAGAATTGATCAGTTCAATTGATGCAGGCATTAGTTTTCCCAACATACATGCGGTTCTGGTTGAACACCGAGGGAGGCTCGTACTCGAACACTATCGCCCAGGTCTTGATTGGGCGTTTGAGGAACCGCTAGGGGTCGTTCAGCATGGTCCCAGAACGAGACATGACATCCGTTCCGTTACGAAAAGCGTCACTTCACTTCTCCTTGGCATTGCTCTTTCAGGAGCTTCAGAACAAACGCTCCTGCTGCCAATCACAGATCTCCTGCCACATAGTGAAGACTACGACGACCGTTTGGATCAGGTCACATTGCACCACGTCTTGACGATGACCGCTGGCTTGTCTTGGAATGAGACAATTGTTCCTTTCAACCAACGGAATGATTTCATCCAGCTTTTGACCAGACCTGACCCAATCAACTTCGTTGTTTCAAAGGAATTACGCGAGATCCCTGGTGACCGTTGGACATACAACAGCGGCCTGACGGAACTCGTTGCTGGCGTTATCGAAAACCTCACCGGCGATCCCCTTGCGGATTTTGCTCGCGCGGTCTTCTTCGATCCTCTTGGCATCACTGACTATGAGTGGAGCCTGCCTCCCGCATGGGGACCCGGCGGTTTTCCAAGTGCCTCAGCGGGCCTCCGGATGCGCGGACGTGATCTGGCTAAGATTGGCTCGCTGATCCTGCATGACGGCACGTGGCAAGGTCGCGAGATTGTACCCCCCGATTGGATCAGGACATCAGTTTTTCGGCATGTACGCAATACGCCTTGGGGTCCTCCGGGGGTCTACGGCTATGGCTACTTTTGGTTTCCAGGAACGCTTTTGAGCGGTCACGAAGTCATCCGCGCTTCAGGTTGGGGCGGGCAATCCATCCACGTCCTCCCGGAATTGGGTCTCTCGGTCACGATCTTCGCGGGAAACTACGAAGATGGAGGGACGGAGGTCGGTGAACGGATTGTAGGTCGGTTGATCCGCGCACTCAATTGAACGGAACTCGAAGGAGGAAAACTGATGATTACTGGGGCATGACTTGTTTCGGGAACGGATAAGGCGGTTGAAGAAAGAACGTTGATGAACAAGACAGCACTTTTTCCACCTGGTTCGGCGTTCCAAGCTGGCCAAATCAAAGTGTCTCCTGGTATCCTTTCTGGCGATCATGTTTTTCTTACAGGAGTAACCGGAAGTCGTTCGGATGGCTCTATGCGGTCAGGTATAGAGGACCAAACCAAGGCAGCCTTCGACAAGATCGGGGCTGTTTTAGCCGAAGCCGGACTTTCCCACGAAGCAATCGTCGAGATGACTTCTTATCACGTAGGGCTTCGAGATCACTTCAATGTATTCAACAAAATTCGATGTGAATACATGTCCGAACCTTTCCCGGCATGGACTGCAATTGAGGTCGCTGCACTTCGGCGGCCGGGTGCGCTCGTTGAGATCAGGGTCATCGCGAGTTGTGCTCGTTGAATACCAAGTTACTGCCTTGGTTGAGGCCAAAGTACCCCACTTAGCAAAATTGAGACAGTTGGTCTGTAAGACACGCTCTTTCAAAGACTGTGCGTTGACAATCAAACGAGGGACAACAGAGTGCTTCGCCCGCGGAATGAGAAGCGACGCTTCGAAATCGATAACTGACACACCAAATCAAGACGACGCTCCCCTGTCAGACCGGCAAAATGTCTTTCTGTAAGCTAACGGCGAAACGCCAACATGTCGTTGAAAAGCGCGCCGAAGCTGTTGCTCGTCCGCAAAACCAACTTCTAGCGCGACTTTGACTAGTGGCAGGTTGTTGTGTGCAAGAGATCGTTTGGCGGCATCAACACGCATCAGTTCGACAGCTTTGGCCGGGGTCATACCCGTCTTCTCCTTGTACTTTCGCGAAAAACTGCGCTGGCTCATTGCACTGCGGTCCGCGAGCGTGGGAATACTCAGATCGCTTTTCAAATTTCCGGCTATCCATGCATGCAAATCCGCAAACAGACCCTCAGTTTCTGAAGCTTGGATCCTCAGCACATCACTAAACTGAGATTGACCGCCGGGACGTTTGAAGAACACAACCAAATTCTGCGCCACTTGCATTGCGGCTTCGTGACCTAGATCTTCCTCGATCATTGCCAGGGCAAGGTCGATACCCGCTGTTACGCCTGCCGAAGACCAAAGATTTCCACTTCGAACAAAGAGGGGATCACGTTGCACATCGACCGCGGGAAATCGCCGCTTAAGCTCCTCTGTCTGGCGCCAGTGGGTAGTAAGGCTGCGGCCATTTGCTAAGCCAGTTGCCGCAGTTAGAAAAGCTCCCATGCAGGTCGAAGCGAGGCGGCGGCACTCGGCACCGATACTCTGGATCCATGTCACCAATCTCATTTCGTCCATAACCTCAAACACACCATTTCCACCGGCAACAATCAGCGTATCAATAGGTTTCTCAGCAGCTTGTTCGAGAGCTACACTGCCGAGTTCAATGTTGCAGTCGGTGAGGATGGGGCCTCCCTCAATGGAGGCGACTATGATGCTATAAGCGCGCCCTTCGCCTGCGGCACTGACGTTGTTCGCACTTGAGAACGCCTGCAGTGGTCCGGTGACATCAAGCAAGGTCACGCCGGGATAGACAACGAAAACGACACGTCTGAGCACGTCATAGACACTCCATGTGAGTTTGGCTGTTTTTGATTGTATCTTGTCATTTGTGCCAACTCAACGAGGCCGTAGTCTACGCGAACGAGGTGTAGCGGAGTCGTATTGGTGCAGATCTCAGAAATGAACCGAACCACAAGTCTGATAATCGGACTGTCCTTCGTCGCTTTGGCGGTAACTTTCTCGGCGCGTGCTGCTCTGGGCCTGGTGATGCCAGCGCTAGAACAGGAATTAGGCTGGACGCGAAGTTTCACGTCGGGTGTCGCTGCAATCGCGCTTTTGATGATGGCTCTGATCGCACCCTTAGGCGGTCGGTTGGTCGACAAAAAAGGGGCCAGGGCAATCATTCTGTGTGGATTGGCGTTTCTCGCCTTAGGCTGCTTTCTCATCGCGGCCACTTCGAATCCCATTGCGTTTCTCGTCGCGTTCAGCGGCATAGCAGCGGTCGGCTTCGGTCTCGTCGCAACTCATGTTGTTTCAACGGCCGTCGAACAAGAAGTGCGGTCTAACACGGGCTTAGCAACCGGGATCGCAACTTCGGGGTCGACAGGTGGTCAGTTTATCTTTGTTCCATTATTGGCGTTGCTTGTTACTGCATACGATTGGCGTTTGGCCTTCGTCACCATCGGTTTTGGTGCACTTTTGGTGATGTTTTGCGTGTATAGGTGGTTCCCCCGTCACCAGAACAATGTCGAGGCGCAAGATCGGAATGCTACCAATGACAAAACTCTCCGTCAGGATTTGGCAGCCATCCTTAGGTTGCCAGCGTTCCAGATCCTATTCTGGAGCTTTTTGATTTGCGGCTACACCACGTCAGGCGTCATCGAGACTCATTTTCTGCCCTATGCTGCGTTCTGTGGTTTTGGCCCAGTCCCATCCGCCACTGCGTACGGTCTCCTGTCAGCAGTTAACCTTGCTGGCATGATTTTGGCAGGTTGGTTGACGGACCGCATGAACCGACCTCTCTTGTTGGGACTGATTTATCTCCTACGAGGTGGCACCTTCGTTATTCTCATTAACGTTGGCGCCAGTTTCGAGACGCTGATATTTTTCTCTGTCCTCTTTGGGCTGGTGGACTACTCGACCATACCAGTGACGGCTAGTCTCATCGCAACGCATGTCGGTCGAGGCGTCATGGGCCTGGCATTTGGCTTGATATCCGCTGGACACCAGGTGGGTGCGGCCCTTGGGGCCTACTTTGGCGGTATCCTCTTTGACATCTACGCTCGGTACGATTGGGTTTGGTGGTCGTCGGTTTGGCTGGTGGTGTTCGCTGGATTTGTAGTGTTTCTCCTGAAAGACAAACCTGACCCGCAAACCGCTCGATCCGGCGCTTAGCAATAGGTCGGTGATCAATCACATCCGAGCGTTGAGTGTGCAACTCATCGGAAATTGCAATCATGAAGTTTGGGATTCCGGGCGTAGACCAGAATGTACCGTCGTTCATTATACCCTGGTAGGGTAGGTGGCGCCAAAGACTGGAAGACTAATGGATGGTCAAGACGAACATTGCGTTGAGTTTTGGTTCGACTTCGCTTCAGGCTACGCATACTTCGGTGCGCACGACCTTCTGAACTTTGCGAAACGCTACAGTCTTCGGATTGTATGGCGGCCATTTATGTTGGGGTCTGCATTCAAGGTTACCGGTGCAACCGGACTGTCTTCCACTCCTCTCAAGGCGGAGTATGCCAAACACGACTGGGCAAGGTTAGCAAGACTCCAAAACCTACCCTTCACTCTTCACGACGAGCATCCGAGGATTACCCTCCCAGCCATGCGGGCATTCTACTGGATCGAACGCAGATCAGTTGAAGTTGCTGGTCACTTCGCATTGGCCACCCTCAACGCATATTTTCAAGATGCGCGAGACATGGGTGATCTAGATGCTGTCGTCGAGCTTGGGTCGAACTTCGGCTTCCAGAAAGATCAGATCAGGCGAGGTGTCAACGACCCAGAGATCAAAGCGCTTGCGCGTGCCAAGAGCGAAGAAGCAATCGCTCGTGGCGTCTTCGGCTCGCCCTTTTTCTTCCTGGAGGGCGAGCCGTTTTGGGGCTGGGATCGTATTCCACTGATGGAGAAATGGCTTGTTGAGGAAGGATGGTGAGCGATCAGCATTCTCCGATTGAAGGTCCGCATCTCGTTCAATCGCGAATATCAGGAAAGAACATATGAACACGTCAGCCAACCAGATTTTTGAGCCCCGGGACCCAGACTTTGAGTCCAAGGTCAGGACTAGTTTCGAGCTCCAAAAAGTCATGGCTACGCTTGGAATAGAATTGTCATCTGTTCTACCCGGAGAGGTCGAACTCCGAATGGAATACGACGACGCTCTTACCCAACAGCATGGTTTCATTCACGCTGGGATAACAACCACTGCGATGGACAGTGCTTGCGCGTACGCCGCTTTCTCTTTGATGCCACAAAACGCTGCAGTGCTGACTGTGGAGTTCAAGACTACGCTGCTTGCTCCCGCGAAGGGCAGCGAGTTCCATTTCTGCGGACAAGTCCTCAAACCAGGCAAGACGCTCACCTATACAGAAGGCTACGCATGGGCATTGGATGGCGCCGATCGTGTGTTGGTCGCATCCATGACCGCTACAATCATGGCTCTTCATGACAGAAACGATCTGCGACTCTGACCTTAGCTGGGACCACGAAGACGTCTGCCGGGACATGGTTATGCAGACGTTGATCAAACCGGAATTCCCCGGTGCTGAGGAGTTCGTGCAAATTCGGAAGGATGCTGGTTGGGGCTCTATGCCAATCACATTGGCTGAGACCACCCTCAGAAATTCTGCGGCTTGTATCTGTGCGCGTGAGCATGACAGCCTCATTGGCCTCGCCAGAGCGATCGGCGACCACGTGGCCTGTTTCTATATCACCGACGTTTTCGTTAGCTCAGATTGCCGTGGTCAGTCCCTTGGCCAATCTCTTCTTCATGCATTGGTTGAAGAACTGCACAACCGAGCAGGGCCAGATGCCATGATCGCGGTAATTCCGCTCGCCAGCCTTGAGCGGTTTTACGAGCGATCCGGGTTTGTTACTACGCCGAATGATACCTTCGGTTCAGGCTTGGTGCGGACATGTCAGAACACGAGTGAAGGTGTCACATGACCCGCTCTTATGCTCTCTCGTCCATCATGTGCAGCGAGGACCACTCAGCAACTTTTTGCAACCTACTGAGCATCAACAACCGTGCATTCGGTCTGGCTCCTACTCACACACATACAGAATGACCTCCCGGAGGACTCCGCCTCATTTCATCACGTTGGTGATTTTGACAGGGTTTTCACCAATGTCGCTGAACATGTTTCTGCCCGCGTTGACAGAAATCGCGAATGACCTCTCTACGTCCTACTCGACGGCGAGCCTGGCGATTTCCGGTTACCTTGCCGTGACCGCTTTTCTTCAACTGGTTGTTGGACCGGTCTCCGATCGATTTGGCAGGCGGCCCGTCATTATCTGCGCTTTGTTTGTCTTTGTCTTTGCATCGGCGGGCTGTGCCTTGGCGGAGAATATTGAGACGTTCCTATTCTTCCGGGTCCTGCAAAGTGGTGTTGTTGCTGGGTACACCCTCTCGCTTGCAATTGTACGCGACACAAGACCCGAACGTGAAGCGGTAAGCCTCATAGGCTACATTGGAATGACAATGGCGATTGCGCCCATGCTTGGACCGATGTTTGGTGGCATAGTCGCGTCCCAGTTCGGCTGGCGAGCTATTTTTTTGGTCTACGCGACGATCAGTTTCGGATTGCTGATTGCGTGCTACTTCGACCTTGGCGAGACAAGATTACAGTCTGGCCAACCCACCCACAGCGTTTTTTCGGGGACATTTGCCCTGCTGAGAGAGCCACTTTTTCATTCATATGCTCTGTGCGGTACATTTTCGGTCGGTACATTCTATGTCTTTCTAACCGGCGCCCCGTTGGTAGCTAAGGCCACTTTCGAGATGACGACAACAGAAGTTGGCGTTTCCATCGGTTCCATAACCATCGGTTCCATAACCGTCGGTTACATGACGGGCGGGTTGATTGCTGGCAGATTTGGAAAAAACTCAGATCCGTATGTGCTCATGATTGCGGGGCGTGTTGTCGCCTGCACCGGAATTGCCAGCGGACTTGTTGTCTTCGGCTCGGGCTTGTCCTGTCCTTTGGTGTTACTCGGTGCTGCAATATTATCGGGCGTCGGCAATGGAATGGCATTGCCGGGCAGCAACGCGGGAGCGATGTCTGTTCGACCGGATCTAGCGGGAAGCGCCGCAGGGTTAACTGGGGCGCTCATTGTCGCAGTTGGAGCGATACTCACTGCTTTGACAGGCAGTATCATTGCACTGAAGCCGACCCCCGTAGGGCTTTTGTCGATGATGCTATTCACAGCAGTCTTGAGCCTTCTCTCGGCGGTCTGGGCAAGAAAGCTCAAGCGAACCGTGAGCGTTTCTCAGCATGAGAGTGATCATACTTTATCGTGAAACCTACGTTGGAAAGCCAATATGCCGTTTGTGAGCTTAATGATCGCGAAATCAGATCTGCCCGAAAATCAGACCAAAGATCTGATCGAAGCAATTACACGCCTCATGACAGAGGTGATGAATAAACGACCGGAACGTGTCACCGTGCAGATTAGCACCGCAGATCCTCAGAAATGGGCCGTTGGGCGAAAAACGGTTGCTGACATGGACAGATGCGCCGTTCGGATGCAAATCGAAGTAACTGAAGGAACAAACACCCTTTGCGAGAAGGAGGATATGGTCGCTCAAGCGACAAAGGCACTTGATGACATTCTGGGGATCGAATTGGAGGCAACTTACATTGTGATAAGCGAGGTCCCAGGAGTCTCTTGGGGAAAGGGAGGTTTGATGCTAGCGGACAGAACAAAAGCCGATAGGGAAGAAGCGCGTCGAAAAGCCTAGCTAAGCAACCAAGGAAATCTGAGGTTTTCCCTTTACCTTAAACGACAATGACAACCTCTCGTAAAATTACTGCACCAAAATCCTTGAGGATCGACCAAGGCGAAGCGAGCCGAAAAAGCAAAGTCTCAACTTGTCCAGATCGGATCACCGTTGTCATCTGACGCATAATCAATCGCATTTCTCAAAGTTGTATCGACATTCTTGCTTTGAGCAAGGCGACCCTGGAGCACGTCTTGAACGCAAAACCAACCAGCTTCCAACGCATCATCACCGGCTATTGGTTCGCCTTCTATCCACTCACACAATACGGGGGTCATGGTGTATTGAACAGTCATGTCTGGATCGTTCGGGTGGTGCGTTAGATGGAGTGTCTTTAGGGCAATGGCCGGGCGCGCAATGACCCCTGTTTCTTCGAACAGTTCTCTGGTTGCGGCAGCTCGACTAGACTCCGCGCCATTCAGTTTGCCTCCTGGGAAACCCCATTTTCCTCGATCCGGGGGATTTTGTCGCCTCACGAGTAGAACCTTTTCGGAGCGAACGACCACAGCCAACGCTGATGCGATCGGTAGATTGCCAGCTAGCGGGTCTGGGGAGGACATGATGATCTACTTTCAGGCGGTTTCGAGTTGTGAAACGGGCTTGAGTTCTTTCGATGCAATGTCTCGAAGACAATCACGTAGAGCCAACGCAGCAGGTGACGCCCGATCTGAAACAAACAACCTCACCTCAATTGGATCTGTTTCAGGTAGACCACAATCCAGCGGCAGGGTCTGCACCTCCGGCGAAACGCGGTATAGGGTCCTGGAAGTCAGTCCCTGTTTTGCCGCGATTGCTGACCAAATCCCAGCTAGGCTTGGTGTTGTCAAAACCACGCGCCAATGCCGCTGTGCCTGTTCCAGAGCCTTAAGAGTATTTGTTCGAAAAAGGCAGGGATGATCATATAGAACTAGAGGTATTTTCCGGTCTTCCAGAAGCGAGGAGATATCGCCTTTGGGTGCAATCCACCGCGTTTGCATCTCTCCTACTAGTTCACCATGGCCCTTTGAGCCTGCAGGAAAGAATGCGATCGCGACATCGATCCGTCCAGAGTACACGTCTTCCTCAAGAGCGAAGTTCCTTCCAGCTCGAACGTCGACGTGTACGTTTTCATGCTGTTTAGTGAACATCGATACCGTCTTAGGCAAGATGACGTCAAAGAAGTCCTGAGGCAGGCCAAGTTTAACGCAGGTCTCGACCTCGCCAACACCCATTGCGATGACAGCCTCATCATTCAATGCGATTATCTTCCGTGCGTATGAAAGCAGCTGCTCGCCAGCTTCGGTGGGCACCAGACCACGACCGTGGCGGGTGAATAGAGACTTCCCGGCCCTGTCTTCCAATTTCTTAATGTGCATGCTGATTGCTGACTGAGAACGTCCCAACTCAGACGCGGCCCGGGTGAAACTTCCAAGCTCCACGCCCACAACCATTGTTCGCAGTGCATCAATGTCAAAATTCCTAATCATCTCTTTCGTTTTTCGAAACTATCACACCATAGATATTTGATAAACGAATTCTTGGGCGATGTCTAGGATCCAAGTATGGCCCATACCCGAAGCCTTCTAACCTCAGCTATTTCCACGGCGAGCCCTCAGAGCATCGCGCTTGCTCGCCTTACAAGACTTTCCAGCAGTCATCTCGCCGACGGTTGCGCAACTTGCGACGTGACTATTGATGGTTTCACTGTCTCACTGGAGCCTGCGGACCCCTCGATGCGATGTTCCGGACGTCTTTTTGTAGCAGCATCTGTGCATGGAACTCATTGGCTGGATAGCACTATTCGCTCGGCCGCCTCAGGCGACGTCGTCATGGTGCCGTTCTTCATTCCTGAGTTGAAGTGTTCTGACCTCAAAATGCTTGAAGAAGCTGGGGCAGGGGGGCTCTTGATGCTTTCAAACAAGTTGCCCCAGTTTTCGCTGAAGGCAGTTCGCCTACCCATTTTTGGTCTACGCAACAACCGAACCAATGAAGAGCTAGCTCAATTCGGTGCGCCTCACACTGATACATCGAACCCGCCCTGTCTCGATCGACGCTTCGTGGTGGCTGACGCCGATGGGATCATTGTCGTACCAGGCAGTAGGATTGATGAGGTCACACGCGCAGCACTGCTGGTCAGGGAGCAAAAGAACAAAGTCTTTGGCGCAATGTGTTTTGGTAGGTCATTACGCGCGCAAACCGGGTTTCCAGCGTTTCTGCGGATCAAAAGGGCTCAACCGAACTACAGTTTTCAGAAGCATCTACGCCTCCATGGTTCCAATCCTGTTTTACTCTAGGAAGTCGATTCAAGCGCTGCGCAAAACCAAGATGACGGACCACCAAACATGACAGCGCATTCGCAAACCAGCGTCGCAGTTGAAACCAACAGCAACGCTGTATGGGTCGCAGTTTATTCATTAAGCGTATTGGCCGCCCTTCAGGTCGGTCGCATCTCTCCTGTATTTGAGCCGCTGTCAGAAGGCCTCGGAGTAGGGTTCGTTGAGTTTGGATGGCTCGTGTCGCTCATAACGCTCGCATCGGCAATTTTTGGCGTCATCGCAGGGCTGTTGGTCGTTGCTGCAGGGTTGCGTCAATCGATCTTGATCGGCGCGTTCGCGTTAGCCTCGTTAACTCTCTTGACAGCAATCGCACCAACCCTTTGGGCGCTGCTTTTTCTACGGGCGCTGGAAGGTTTGGCTTATCTCGCTGTGGTTGTAGCCGCTCCGACGGTAATTGCGGCAACAGCCACGCCTGAGAAGCGCGCAGAAGCTTTAGCCTATTGGGGTACGTTTTTCATAGTCGGCTTAAGTGTGGCGTCTGCCGTCGGCGGATGGATGGCTGATCACTTTGGTTGGCGCGTTTGGTTTATGTTATGTGGCGCTCTCACGGCGGTCGCGGCGATGGTGGCGACTAAGTTCCTCCCCACCATACGAGTTAAAGAAGGCGGCAATGTTAAGTTCGCGCACACGCTCCGCTCACTGCCAAAATCACTTTGGGTACTATCACTTGCGTTTCTGATCACCACAGTATTGTCGGTTGCGATTGACCCAGCCCCCTGATCCGGGCCGTTTAGGTGTAGAATCCGTTCATGTTTCTTTCTTTTGATATGGTTGCGGTCAAGGCGTGCTGAGCGGAGCCCTTGCGGAGCTCGAGCGAGGCAGGCCGGGCGGCACGGTTGAGATTAGCGTAGACGGCTGGTGCCAATCCGCCAAGCGATGTGTGTGGTCTTTGTGTGTTGTAGTCGATCCTCCACTTTTCGATGATCTTCCGAGCCTCGGCGAGATTGCCGAAGATATGTTCATTCAAGCATTCGTCCCTGAGCCTGCCGTTGAATGACTCGACAAAGGCATTCTGCATCGGCTTTCCCGGTGCGATGTAGTGCCAGCCAACGCCGGTATCTTGGCACCATCTCAGCACGGCGTGAGATGTCATTTCCGTTCCATTGTCGCTGACAATCATGTCCGGCTGGCCGCGCCTGCGGATCAACTCATCCAATTCACGGGTCATGCGGGCACCAGACAGGGACCGATCAACGACGGTGGCCAGCGCCTCGCGCGTACAATCATCCACGATGCAAAGCACGCGGAACCGCTGCCCATCTTCAAAAGCGTCAGACACGAAGTCCAAAGACCAACGTTGGTTGGCGCGATCCGGCACCAGAATGGGCCTGCGCGTGCCCAAAGCCCGCTTGCGCGACCGTCGGCGGCGCACAGCCAGCCCTTCTTCGCGGTAGAGCCGGAACAGCTTCTTGTGGTTCACCTCAAGGCCTTCCCTGGCCAGCAAGATGCCCAGACGGCGATAACCGAACCGGCGACGCTCATTCGCCAGTTCGCGCAGCCGC
>ERZ1740070.695-NODE-695-length-22471-cov-14.440846_pt1 | contig 22471 bp, 19 predicted proteins | sample MGYA00581734_ERZ1740070 | MGnify/ENA primary metagenome ERZ1740070 (study PRJEB43018, sample SAMN04849744) | marine metagenome | isolation source: floating plastic debris | place: Pacific Ocean | collected 2008-09-01 | study: EMG produced TPA metagenomics...
GGGATATTAGCTCAGTTGGTTTAGAGCGCTGCCTTGACAGGGCAGAGGTCACTGGTTCGAATCCAGTATATCCCACAAATCTCCCTTGACTTTTTCGGTAATTGGTTTAGTTCGAAATCGAAGTGCCTTTGGCACGAGATTCATGAGGGGATGTGCGGCTCGGTTTGCGGGTACGAATAATCCAATACACTCCACACGGCAGGTGGGGTTTAGTCTTTTGGCCTGCCAAGCTTTCCGGTTTTATAATACCTCACTTTAAAATCCGAGACCTCATCTTTCAGTTTCTTGTTGGCATTTTCCAGCAACTCGTTTTGGGTTTTCATGATCTTGAGTAGGTCATGCACAGCATTAAGGTTATCCAGTTGTGTAAATACGATCTGCTCTAAATCTGCTTTGGTGTATCTTCTCATTACAAAATGGTTAGATTTTTTTAATAAAGTAAATATACAAATTATGTATTAATTAATACATAAAAAGTTTGTTATCTTATCTATTATGATGTAACTCCCTCGTTTACAGCAATAAGCCGATTTAGAAAAGGTTCAAGGAATACATAATTTAGCTTTTATCATACTTTATATGTAGCACAACCAACAGTGAACAATAGGATCAAAATTAACAGACTCAAGGTAGTCTTAGCAGAAAAGGAAGTATCACAAAAACAGTTGGCTGAGATCGTAGGTAAAGCTCCCAACACCATCACACGAATCTGTAATAATGATAGTCAACCAACACTCAAGTTGCTCCGTGAAATTGCAATAGCATTGGATATTGATATCAGAGAGTTACTTGTCCCTACCAAGGAGTGATATGTTGTCAATTTGCTCAGAGAAGTTCAAAATAAATATGAGAATAGAAAACTAATGCAAGCGGTGGAAGCTGAAATAGTGACAATACCTAGAGAAACACCAACCGTTTTATCTGAGTGGATAGCTAATGGCTATTCTGAAAGCATTACCAAGGAACAGAAAAAAGAACGAGGTCAGTTTTTTACTCCATTCGAATTGGCTGCCTTTATGGCCTCCTTTGCTTGTATAAAAACGGAGTTGGATCGGATTAGAATTCTTGATCCGGGTTGTGGCACTCTCACACTAACTTGTGCGCTTTTAGAGAAAATAGTAAAATTAAATCCAAGTATCAATCGAATCGAAGTTGATGCTTATGATATTGATACTTCCTTAGGTGGGCTTAACAAGGAAATAATTAGTTCTGCCGTAAGATGGGGTCGTGAACAAGGAGTTGAGATTAAAATAAACTTCATAGCGGAAGACTTCATTCTTTCCAATCGTAAGATTTTCCAAATGGAAGGCAATTTTAGCGATTATGATTATGTTATTTCTAATCCGCCATATTTCAAAATCGGAAAACACGACCCACGATTACAGGTCTTCAAAGACAAGCTTCACGGCCAGCAAAATATCTATGGACTTTTTTTACTCGCTTCAATTAACCTACTTAAGGAAGGTGGTCAACTGATCTATCTAATACCCAGAAGTTTTACTTCTGGATTGTACTTTCAAAGTTTTCGAGAGCAGTTTTTAGCTATTGCTACACTTGAGCATATCCACATCTTTGATTCAAGAGTCGAAGGCTTCAAGAAGGATAACGTACTTCAGGAAAACATAATTCTTAAGGCATCCAGGACTAAATCTGATATTTCTAGCCCAGTCTCTATTTCTCACTCGAATGGAATGGGAGATGTAAAGAGTGACATCAGGCGTCAATACCAAGAAAATTCCATCATTCAGGATCATGGCAAGTTTAAGATTATTCATTTGCCTGTAAATGATTTAGAGGAGTTTGCAATTAGCGTTTTTGGCCGTTGGCAAAATACACTTGATTGCTATGGTATGAAAGTCTCTACTGGGCCTGTGGTACCATTTCGTTCTAAGGAGTTTCTGGCATTCGAAAAGCGTTCAAGACGCAAGTTTATGCCACTTGTCTGGATGCATAACTGCTTGAAGATGAAACTAGATTTGTCCATTACAAAAAAGGATAAACAGCCTTGGGTTTTAGATAATACAAAATCGAACTCTAAGGTACTTGAAAGCAAGAACTATGTGCTTCTAAGACGATTCAGCTCTAAGGATGACGAGTATAAATTGGTAGCAACTCCAATTTTTGCTGATGAATTGAAGTACTCTCGTATTGGTATAGAAAACCACATGAATTACTTACATAGACCGAGTGGTGAATTAGGGTCAACAGAAACATTAGGCCTTGCTGTGCTATACAACAGCAGTCTTTTTGAAGCATACTTTAGATCATTTAGCGGCAACACCCAGATAAGTGCCACAGAGTTGAACAAAACACCAATGCCTCCTCTCGAGTTAATCATTGAAATAGGTAAAGAATATCAGAGACTGTCTTTGGATGGAATCGAAGGAATAGATGAAATTGTCGAAAGGGTATTAAATCTTAATGGAGTTAGAAAAATATAAATGGATAGAATAGAACAAACGCAGCAAATCCTTTATGACCTAGGCTTGCCAGAGGCACAGCAAAACAAGATATCTGCATTGACATTTTTGGCATTATGTGGAATTAGACAGAATACACCTTGGAAAGATGCAACAAGACGGAGTTTAACTCTATCCAAGGGAATCATGGGCTTTGTTAATCAAACCTACGATCAAGAGTATAAGCCAAATACGAGAGAGTCTTTCAGAAAAGGTGCGCTCAATCCTTTCATTGAACAGCAGATAATTGATCTTAATCCAGATAATCCTTCTCTGCCTCCGCAAAGCTCAAAAACTCATTATGCTATCAAGCCACTTACTCTGGAAACCATCAAAACCTATGGTTCTAACAATTGGCAAGAAATGGTTGAGCGATTCAAGCGATTACAATTTGTCGAGAATCTCGAAGAAACCGCTCTGATAACAAGAATCGAAATCTTCAATTACAAGTCCATTGAAAGCATGGAGCTCGAACTTGGTCGATTCAACGTCTTAATTGGAGCGAATGGCTCTGGTAAGTCTAACATCCTTGAAGCTGTAGCCATGCTTGGCGCTTCAAAAGGAAATGATTTGGATGTAGACGGGCTAATAAGTAGAGGGGTGAGGGTTGCGAAACCTACGCTAACATTAAGTTCTTTTCTCGGAAAACATCTCAAAAAGAAAATTGAAATCTATGCTAATTTCATTGATCAAGGAGATGTTCATACCGTTCGGTCTACCTTTCAAAGTTCAAATATCAATGATCTGTACGCAAAATGGATTGACCTAGAAAAAGAAGAGCAGATTCCTAAAGTCTTGATGGATTATTTGCGTGATATCACAAATAGAGAAAGACTGGAATCCGATGAGATGCTAGAAGAGCTTAATTCACTAATAAGTCAGAGAGGCGTAAGCGTTTCAAGCAAGTATACAAAGATACTATCCAATTTTTTGATCTATAACTTATCTACACAGACACTAAGGGGATTAGATGCAACAAGTAGAAAAGTACCGCTTGGAATTAATGGTGAAGGATTGGATGTCCTGATTAGCAATTTCAATAGTTATGAAACATCTAAGTTATTGACTTGTAAACTGTTTTTTAATTGGCTCGATAAAATCACTCTTGATAAGCATGATGAAAATAAACTTGAAGGATATAAACTCGGCAAAAGCTCATCCACGCTATATTTTCATGATAGGTTCATGCAAAAGAAAAACAACCTGTTCTCAGCTGAAAATGCGAATGAAGGTATCCTCCATGTGATCTTCTATTTAGCGCTTTTCATAAGCAATAAAACGCCTGACTTCTTTTCTATAGACAATATTGAGACCGCCCTTAATCCAAAGTTGTGTCGATCTCTGATTAAAGAATTGACCAAGCTCTCACAAGAAAGGGGTAAACAGGCCATAGTAACGACTCACAACCCGGCAATATTAGATGGTCTTAATCTTCATGATGATTCACAACGTTTGTTCGAAGTGTATAGGACAGATGAAGGGGCTACAGAGGTTCGAAGGATCAAGTTTAAGAAGGGTGTCTCTGCCAAAAATTTGAAGCTTTCCGAAATGTGGATGGAAGGACTTTTAGGTGCTGTTCCAAATAGTTTCTAAAATGAAGATTGGGGTTATTTGTGAAGGGCATACCGATCGAGCGGTTATCTCTAAAATTCTGAAAGGATTAAAGGGGATTGATTCTTCTCAAATTGTGCCTTTGAGACCGGATTATAGTAGAGATGAGACAGATCTCGCTGTCAATCCTGTAGACTCCTTCGGTAGTTGGACAAATGTCAGGGAAGAATGTTTGAACCGTGAAAAAATCAGTCGGTTTTTGAGTATTGAAGATCAAGGCATAATCATTATTCAGGTAGATTCAGCCGAGTCTCATGAGTTTGGGGTTACAAAACCTGAAAAAAATCAGAATTATTCTTCGGTTTTGCGGCAAAGAATTATTGAAAAGATCAATGAGTGGCTTGACAATGAATTCCTTGATGAAACAATTTATGCCGTAGCAATCGAGGAAACTGAGGCTTGGATTCTAACGATTTATGAAAGTAGAGATTCAACTACAAGTGCTGACCCTAAAGCTAGGCTGAAAAGAATATTGAGCAAGAAGGGAGTGAAATATACTCACAATTTAGAAGGGTTTTCAGACATATCAGACAAGTTCTCTAAGCGAAAAAATTTCGCAAAAGAGAAATATCTCACCTTTAACCAAAGTTTGGCCGATTTCTGTCAAGAAGTGGAGGACAAATTATAAAATAGAATTGATGACTTTTTTCAAAGCTCTAACTACAAGTTTCCTTACTATTAGTTACCACCCAACCATTCCCCCAATATTCCAATAGTAGATCTCGTAAGAAAGCACCGCAAAGCTTACCGTAAACAAAACATAATAAAGCTTGGCCATAAGCGAAGCCTCCGACCGGAAAACCTTAAAAGCAGCGTAGATAAATGCCAGCGAAGCCGCTAACAAAAGTAAGTGCAACGCGGTTAGTAGGTATCCGGTAGATATAGTGGCGGAGGCATTGGCATCAAGGATCTGTACCAATTGAAAAGCCACCAAACCTACGGCCAGCAGTGAAGCCAAGGCCGGAAAAGCGAGTCGTTTTTTGCCTTTGATCAGTCCTACCAAAAATGTGATAATGGTGATTAGTCCAATTATCAAACCCAATCCTAGCGGGATCAGCCTTTTGATCAACCCACTCTTAAATGCATCTTCGTACGCCCAATTGATACTTTTATTGGCATAGCCGGCCTCTTTTAAAAGAATGATAGCGTCTCGCTGAGCCAGGCGGGCAGAATCTTCCGGGTGAGTAAATAGAGCAGCTTTGCAATCGATCAATACCATCTGCTCTCCTCCAAAATCCAGGTCTTTCATAAAAGTGCTTTCGGGGTTATAGCGATGGATAGAAACTGATAAAACAGGTTGATCTTTCCGGTTTGCGGTCTTCTTTACATGGTCACCGAAGGTAGGAACACCGTTGGGTCCAATACCGTATAGGGTATGTGCACCGCCCATTTTGAAAACGGCTTTTGCATCGGGGGCGGTACCAAGGTAGGTATCAAAGTTTTGACCCATAAGTGCTTCTCTGTTAGCCACGGATTCGCCACGTGTAGCAGGGTTCATCCATGTATAAAAGATCTCCATAGTTTGCCGAATCTCGTGAATGATCTGGTCCTTTTCTATTGAAGGGTTCTCGATAAATACCTTTTCCAGTGCATCAAGGTCTTTTTGATGGTCCTGACGCGTATATCTACCCATTTTTAAGGCAGACTTTAGAAAAGCACCACGGGCAATACGTTTTTGCTTGCTAGTGTTAGCAATTTCTACCAGCCGGTGGAAAGGATGGATGGCCGTTTGCATCTGGTCAACACCCCAAATCGGGGTTTTAATATCAGGATTTAAGTCTATGGCAGATTGCATCAGTTGCAGATCGCCGTTGGTATCAAAGGCGATGGAATGTGGGTTTTTCTGAGTGAAGACATCTACGCCCAGATCAGCAGATCGTTGCGTGGTCCAGCCGTCTGTCTCCAACACCAGGTAGTGAAACCCTTGTGTGTGCAGCTCATTATACATGAAATCCACAAACTCTGCGATACCTTCCACGTTATGCTGCTCCCCGAACATCAAAAAATGGATGGAATCCGCCCGATCCAAGATCCATTGAACACCTTCACCGGAATACGAACTATTCTTGAGCTGGATGGGATAAATCACCTGTTCCTGAGCCCTTACTTGAACGGATAAAACAACAAGTAAAATCGAGGACAACGCCGATAACTTTTTCATTACTTCATATGCATTTCCCTCAATGATAAGGCTTGAATTTTCATCAGTCGATGTTGAGTACTGCCTGAGCGAGTTTTTTGGCAGGTTTTCACCTCTGGAGAAGCACAACTCCACCCTGTATTATCATTAATGAGTTGTGGATTTGGGTTATTGAAGCACAAAAACTAATTATTGGGTTAAATTAATTGCTGATAACAAGCTGGATCAAAGGAATTTTGAAGGAAAATCGAGGTAACGATCTATGAAATTCATCAATCGTATTTCATTGTGGTATCCACCACTCCTGGCTTCCGTACTGTACGGGATCTATGTGATCAGTACTAACTTCAATTCTCCTGAAAACTTTTCCTGGATTGCCCTCTACAAGGCGATTGTGCAGTTTTATGCGGATCTATTCTTTGTAGGTATTGTTGATGACTTCCTGGGAAAAAGAGATCTTCCAAACCGCAACCTGAGGTTATTTCTAAATTTTGTTATGGCCTGGGTGATCTCCGTGGTATTTGGACTGATACTTTACGTTATTATGAAGCAATCGTTTATTGTTATCTACAATCAAAACGATAGTATTGGATTCAACCATATTTTAATCACCACATTGAGCATAACCGTGGGTTACATCTTGATCTTTAGTGCTTACCAGGTGGCAAAGACCGGTCGACAGCGCCTGCAATCGGAATTAAAAAAAGCGGAATACGAAAAGGAAAAACTGCGCCTCCATTATGAGTTATTATACAATAAACTGGAGCCTCATTTTCTGTTCAATAACCTTAATACCTTGCATAGTCTGATCGTTGAGAAAAGTGGCATGGCTGAAGAATTTGTGATGAGCCTATCCAAAGTGATGCGGTATAGTTTTCAATCGCAGGAAAACGAGTTCGTAGCGCTTGAGGAAGAACTAGAGGTTTTTGATCACTATGTTAGCATTTTGAAAGAAAGGTTTGGTGATGGCTTGTTCTACGAGATCACAAAAACGGTCGATGACCAAAAGCGAATAGTGCCAATGACACTGTTGAATCTACTCGAAAATGTAATCAAGCACAACGAGATTAGCGCAAAGCACCCGGTCAGGATCTCTGTCAATATCCTTCCTAACCACCTGGAAGTAGTAAATAATATCAATCCAAAGCATGGCCAAATGGAAGGAAAGGATGGGTTAACTACCATCAGTCAGATCCATAAGATAAAGACAGGTGAAAACGTGACTTATTCGCGGGATAACGGAATGTTTAAGGTAAGTATACCCTATGTAGTCTCATGAAAGCATTGATCATTGAGGATGAAGAAAAGTCGGCCTTAAAGCTCAAAAAATACCTTGAGCAGCTTGATCCTACTATTTCAGTTCTGGACATTCTCGGCAGTATTAAAGAAAGCATTCAATTCCTTCGGGAGAACCTGGAGTTGGATGTCATCTTTCTGGATGTTCAACTAACGGATGGTGAGTCTTTTAAGATATTCGAGGAGGTATCCTCAAAGGCATTTATCATTTTCGTGACCGCTTATGACCAGCATGCGCTGAAAGCTTTTAAGCTCAATACGGTGAGTTATCTTCTAAAGCCTTTTGATCAGTCGGACGTGGCCAAAGCAGTGAAGAAATTATACAGCTATAAAGATCAGTCCCCTGGCCCTACAACCCACGATCGTTTTCTGGTAAAAAAGGGAAATCGATCCTATACCTTTTCGGTGGAAGACATTGCATTTTTCATTAAAGATGATGTGCTGTTTCTGGTCTCAAGGTCTGGGGAGAAATTTCTGATAGATGCTTCCCTGGATAAGCTAGAAAGGTCATTAAGCTCTACTGAATTTTTCAGGATCAACAGGAGTGCGCTGGTGCGTTATGATGCGATCGAAAGTTTTGCTTCAGACTCCAGCCAACGTTATTGCATAAAGTTGAAACAGATTGATCACGAAGAGTTGATCGTGAGTCAATCCAGGGCAGCAGCATTTAAAAAATGGATCCAGCCGGTAGGGCTTTAATGTGACGGCAAAGGGGTATTAAGTATCCTAAAGTTTCACACCCTTTAGGGATGGGGTCAATGAAGCTTTGAATCCTCACTCTAAGAAAGTCATGCCGGAACAAAGTGTAGGCATCTTTGCCACGTAGAAAGAAAATAGCTGACTTGCTTTGTGGTAAGGATTTCTCTACTCCGCTCCGAAATGACTTAAGGAAAGGAAAATTTCCCTTATTCGTTAAAGAAATAACCAAGTCCCCCTTAGGGGATTTAGGAGTAAATTTTAAAATCTACTTTCTTATCAGCTTCGCCTTTTCATCCGTTTCGAATAATATTTAAGTTCACCCGCAAGTTTCCAAAGCTTACCGCATCTAACCCCTACCATGAATAAAATGCGCATAATTTTCACAGTGATGGCACTAGGCTGTCTGACCTGTTCCTGGGCCCAGCCTGGCGGCCGCCGAGGAGGAGATTTCGATCCCAAAGAAATGGTACTCCGTGAAAAAGAGAATGTCATCACTCGTGTAGATAGTCTGTCGGAAGATCAACTTTTACTGTTAGACGGCATCTATGATGAATACGCTACTTCCGTCGTGGAGATCCGCGACGAGGCTCGCAAGAACAGAAATTTCCGGGAAATGCGACCGAAAATGCAGGCGCTACGTGAAGAAAAAGATTTACTTCTCAAAGACGTATTGAATGAAAACCAGTATGAAGCATACCTTGCACTAATGGAAAATCAACGCGACCGAAGACGAAGAGGAGTGCAACAAAGGCGGGATTCTGTGAATCAGCAACCGAACGGCTGACACATGAAATCAACCATCACGCACTTTAATGTGATAAAAGAATTGCTATCCAATCAAAGCGTTGTTCGCCCCTTTAGGGGTCGGGGGTTGTGTGGGAGGCACTTTTCAATAATCCATACTTTCAATTTCAACATCTCCCAAAGGTCGCATTGGAAAAACGCACCAAGACTAACCTGGCTTTTCCTTTTCCTCTTGCCCAGCTTATCCGTAGCCCAAGACATCAAGTTCAGTGGCAGGCTCCTGGACCAAGAAACCCAGGAACCCGTGGTAGGCGCTAATGTACTTTTGATCAATATCAAAGATTCTACCGGCTCTAAGTACACCGCCAGTGATGTGAATGGCAATTTTGTGATTAACGATGCATCACGTGCTTTCTATCGCTTACGAATTCAAACGATCAACTATAAAGCTTACACGCAGATTCTACGACTCACGCAAGATGTAAGCATAGGGGTAATAGGTCTCGAACCGGATATCAAAGTGTTGGATGAAATAAAGGTAGAAGGCCAGCTTATTCCAGTGGAGGAACGGGGTGATACCACCGTATACAGAGCCGATGCCTTTGCTACTAATCCGGATGCCTCTGCTGCAGACCTGGTGGGTAAAATGCCGGGTATCACGGTAACGGAAACGGGTGTGGAGTCCAATGGGGAGGCTGTGCAACAGGTGCTATTGGATGGCAAACGCTTCTTTGGCCAGGACCCGTTATTGGCGCTGAACACCATTCCTGCCGAAGTAGTCAATGAAGTAGAAGTATTCGACCAACTCAGCGAGCGCTCACAATTCACCGGTTTTGATGATGGTAATACAACCCGAACCATGAACCTGGTAACCAAAGAAGACAGAAGGTCGGGACAGTTCGGTAAATTTTATTCAGGTATCGGCACTGACGATCGTTATTTGCTGGAAGGCAACGTCACCGAGATCAAGAAAAACCGACAGCTCAGCATCCTGGGAATGTCGAACAATATCAACAAAAAGAACTTCTCTGACAGCGATATTACCGGAGTGCGTTCCGGAAGGCGTGGCGGCCGTAGGGCTTTAGGTGGTGGAGGTGTACAAGTACCGGTAGGGATCACGCAAACAGAAAGTATTGGTCTAAATTATTCCAATGAGAAGGAGGGAAAGTGGCGGATCGAATCGAGCTATTTCTTTGATCGCGCCGAACTCGATAACGAGAGTGAAAGCGGGCGTGAAACGTTTTTAGGCCAAGGCAGTCAGCTGTATGAAGAAGATCGTGTTTCGAACTCCGTCAACAAAAATCATCGAGCCAACATGCGCCTGGAATACACTTTTGATGACAATAATTCGATCGTATTCACACCGTCCGCGGTACTTCAGAATAACGAGTCGTTTGATTTCACAGACGGGCAAACGTTTCTGGGAGATCAATTGATCAACCAGACGCAAAACAATTTTTCGGGAGATAATGAAGGTTACCTAATCAATGGTGATCTGTTATTCCGACATAAATTTAAGAAGCGGGGCAGGTCGATGCTCTTTAATGTCGGTTCTACCTTGAATAATTCGGACCGTGAAAGTACTTTTGATGACCTGTTATCGGATTCTTCTTTCGTTTACCTAACCCGGCAGGATGAACGTGCTTTTCGTTCTGAACTTACCTACATTGAGCCGGTGGGCACTAGCTCACAGCTTCAATTCAGCTACCAGATCGAACGCAGTGACCGTGATTCAGATGTACTCACCAGTGAGTCGACCGGGGTAGGAGATGCTTTCGAACAACGCGATGACTTGTCCAACGAATTTAATAGTTTGTTCATTGCGCATCGTCCTGCCGTGAGTCTAAGTAAGCGATCAATTGGACAGTTTTATTCGGCTGAAGTAGCTGTACAATACGCTACCCTGGATAATGAGCAGTCGTTTCCGACGCTTCAAACGAATTCTAACTCCTTTCTTAAAATTTTGCCTTCACTAGCGGGGAGGTTTCAACTGGGCGACCGGGGCAGTTTATTTGTGAGGTACAATACGCAGGTCGGAACACCTACGGCCACACAGCTCCAGGAAGTGGTAGACAACAGCAACCCGTTGTTTTATTCTATTGGAAATTCAGCTTTAGAGCAAAGCTATAGTCATCAGTTGCTCGCCCGCTTCAGAAAGTCAAACGTAGATAAAAACACCTCGATCTCGAATTTCACTTTGGTGCGCACCACTACTGATTTCATTACCAACGCTACCTATACGGCTCAATCGGACTCTACGATTACGGGCGATATTGTATTGCCCAGAGGCGCTCAGATCTCACAACCGTTGAACGTTGACGGGTATTGGAATATCAGGAATAGTACCACCTACAGCTTTGTAATCAGTCCGCTAAAACTGAACGTGAGTACTACGGTAGGCCTGGGTTTTACCCGTAATCCAGGGGTAGTCAACGGACTGGAAAATATTTCAGAAACATTGAATGGCAGCGCTCGGGTAAACCTGGCCAGCAACATCAGCAAGAATGTGGATTTTAACCTGTCGTACAGCAATAACCTGAACTGGGTGGATAATACCGTGTTAGAGAACAACGACAACCAGTACAACATTCAAAACATTGCCGGCCGGCTGAATTTCATTTTTCCGAAGGGCTTTGTTTTGAGAAGTGATCTTAACTACCAGATCTATCGCGGTATTTCCGATGAGTTTGATACCGATTATGCCTTATGGAACGTGAGCGTAGCCAAGAAATTCCTGAAAAATGACCGCGGGGAATTCACCATCCGCGTATTCGATTTACTGAAGCAAAACCAAAGCATCACCCAGCAAGTAACCCCAGCCTATCTGGAAGAAACCCGGTCTTTAGTCCTGGAGCAATATTGGATGTTTTCGTTCACCTATCAGTTAAGGAGGTTTAAAACGTCTTGATTCACAGTCGTCAGACCACTCTAAGTGGTCAGACGACTATAACAAAAGGCTCAATCTTTCTCAGTAAGTCATTTCGGAGCGTAGCGTAGAAATTTTCCTACCCGATGGAATACCCATGAATCACCGAAATAACCACCTTATGATTTTCTTCCTCTTTTCCCCCGCTGGCGGGGGCCAGGGGGTGGAACTGTTGCATTATTCTCAATCCAATTCGCAATGCTATTGAAAACTCGATCTATTTGCTGTAGTACTTCTTCATCAGTAAACCTCAAAACGGTAAAACCATGTTTTTCGAGATCTGAGGTTCTCTTCTCATCGTTTTGAGCTACAACCTCGTAGGTATGTGTAATTCCGTCAACTTCAATAATGAGATTTAACTCCTTGCACATAAAATCAGCAATATAGTTTAGAACCGGCCTCTGTCTGCGGAATTGATATCCCTTCATCATCCCTGCTTTCAACACATATTTCCACAAACAAGCTTCAGCTTTCGTCATATCTGATCTTAAGGCCTTGGCAAATGGTTGAAGTTTCTTGTTGTAGTATTTGTTGTTTTCGTTACTCATGTAATTGGTGTCTTTCTCCACCCCCTTACCCCGCTAGCGGAGGACAATTTCTCGATAGAAATCAATTCAGCTTCTTACTATTTTCACTAGCCGAAGTTAAATCATGTAATGCACAAAAATCTTACTTAGTATCTATAAACAGCTTTTATTAGTTTCTCATGAGAAAGAACCACAAAAATTGCGGAGGTGTGGAGACCGAAGCTTTCCAATAAGTCATTTCGCAGCGTAGCGTAGAAATCCTTGCCAACACGGAGATAGGCAGACTTGGTTCGCTGAAAAAGATCCCTTAGCTGCACTACGGAATGACTTGAAATATTGATAATATTCTTTGGGAGAGTCTTCTTACGGCTTTAAGTGGCCCTTACTACTATGCGCCGGAGCCAAAAAAAGGCAGCTAATCACTCAGCTGCCTTCTCGTCTAACTAACCCAATCAACAAAAACCTATATTTTTACGACTTCATAACCTACACCTGATTCTAATTCGTCCGTCTCTACTTCTTGATAATATACATCGTCCAAAGCATAGTATTCTGTTCCATCGATATCTTCTACTTCATAACCCTCAGGTAATGCGTCAACGAGTGCACCCTCTGGCGCTTCCACAACTTCATACTCGTTGTCTACCTGTTTGTAGAAAGTTCCATAGTAATAGAAGTAAGGCTGGTTAACCACGACTACCCTCATTCTGGCTGGAGGGAGCGCCCTAACTCTTATACCGACGGCGGGTCGTGCTACGACAAAAGCAGATCCCCTAGGTCGGTAGTAAATACCCTCATAATAACGGTAACTTACTCCTCCACGTCTAACGACCACCGCACCTCTGGGGACTACAGTTACGGTAGCTCTATATCTTGGTAAAGTTCTGTAAGCATAATGTGCTCTGCGTGTCACTCTTCTACGAACTCTTCGTTTGGTTCTTCTTCGCGTTCTGCGTCTTACTTTTCTTTTCTTCTTTTTTACAACGCTGCGTTCCGTCTGCGCTTTGGTTTCTTCAACGTTCCCTGGTCCTGCCACTCCTCCGGTCACCAGCATAATCAAAATCAAAAACTTCTTCATAATCACTTAATCTTGTTCCTTAATAATTAACTGTTGAAATTCCTACCTTAGATAACAGCGAAGGTCAAAGGTTTAAATGCAATGCAAAGATTTTTTCTGGCTCCAGTCGTAATGATGTTAACTTGCCAGGGGATGGCACAAAAAATAGACATTCAGGGACACCGTGGTGCAAGAGGTGTATTACCGGAGAATACCATACCCGCTTTTATCTATGCATTAGACCAGGGGGTGACCACGTTAGAGCTGGACTTAGCGATCACTAAAGACAAACAAGTGGTGGTATCACACGAACCTTGGATATCTGCAGAAATCTGCCTGGATGCCAATAAGAACGAACTGCCAGAAGGGCGTGACTTAAATATCTACGATATGACCTACGAGCAAGTAAAGTCTTATGATTGTGGGTCTAAAATGCATAAACGCTTTCCTACCCAGGAAAAAGTAGAAACATATAAACCGCTATTAAGTGATGTTATAAAAGCTTCTGAAAGACATCTTAAAAGCTATACCCGATATGAAGTAGACTATAACATTGAAATAAAAAGCCATCCGCAGGGAGATGGGAAGTATCATCCGGATCCCGAAGAATTTTCTGATCTAGTGTATGAATTAATCGACCAATACCTGCCTATGGAGAGGATCGTAATTCAAAGCTTTGACTTTAGAGTGCTAAAATACTGGCACAAGAAATACCCTAAAGTAAGGCTGGCGGCATTGGTAGAAAACCAAAAGGCCATTGACACAAATCTTGCTAATCTTGGATTCAAACCCACCGTCTACAGCCCTGATTATACTCTGCTATCGAAGGCTAAAGTTGCTAATCTAAGATCAAGAGGTATCAAAGTCATCCCCTGGACGGTCAACGATACAACTGTAATGAAGCAACTCATTAGCTGGAAAGTAGATGGGCTGATCACTGACTATCCTAATCGCGCCAAGGAGCTTGGCTTTACCCTTGAGTTTGAACATTGATCAATGCAAAGAAGTCATGTCGTAATACAATTGAGACATCTTTGCCATTTAGACTATTCTTTACAACATTTTTTATTCTTCCCCACCCCACCTAAATTAGCGGCCAATTTGAACGACCGATCATGAAAAAGAAATACGATGTGTATGGCATTGGCAATGCCCTGGTAGATATAGTAACTGAAGTAGACGACGCCTTTTTGGAGACGAATAAAGTAGAAAAAGGATTAATGACGCTGGTGGATGAGCACCGTCAACACGAGCTATCGGAAGCTATAGACCTGGCGGGTAGTGATATGCAGTGCGGAGGGTCGGCAGCTAACACCATTATTGCGGTCAGCCAGTTTGGTGGAAGTGCTTATTATAGCTGCAAAGTCGCCAACGATGAACTAGGAAAATTCTACCTAACTGATCTTAAGGGGAATGGCGTAGATACCAATCTAACCGAAGAAACAAGTCCAAGCGGGATTACTGGTAAATGCCTGGTAATGACCACTCCCGATGCAAACCGAACCATGAATACCTTTCTAGGAATTACCTCTACCTTTTCGACAGATGAAGTTGTCGAATCGGCGCTCAGAGATTCTGAATACGTCTACATTGAGGGTTACCTGGTCACATCCGAAGCGGGGAGAAAAGCCATGAAACATGTAAAAAAATTGGCAGAAGATAATGGGGTGAAAGTTGCCCTTACTTTTTCGGACCCGAGTATGGTAAAATACTTTCGTGCTGAAATGGAAGAGATCGTTGGCGCTAGTGTAGATCTTCTTTTTTGCAATGAAGAAGAAGCCATGCTGTTCACCGAAACCGAAACTATTGATGCTGCGCGAGAAAAGTTGAAAAAAGTAGCGAAGCGATTTGCTATTACCCTGGGATCCAATGGGGCTATGATCTTCGATGGAGATACATTTATTGACATTGAACCTTATTCGGTAGAGGCAATTGACACAAATGGAGCAGGAGATCTTTTTGCTGGTGCATTCCTTTATGGAATCACTCATGATCATAGCTACGCAGAGGCGGGTAAAATTGCCAGTTTAGCTTCTTCAAGGGTTGTTGGCAAGTTCGGTCCACGCCTTGAGTGGCATGAAGCTAAAGATGTACTCAATCATCTTTTTGAGATCTGAATTTGAACTAGGCATTCCATAATTATTTTAATAACTTGAGCGTCATGACAGCGAGGAAAATTATCTTCTACATCTTGGCACTTTTCTTTGTACTTGATAGTCAGGCTCAGACTGCTGAAAGCATTATCAATAACTACCTGAGCAAGATTGGTGGTACGGAGCAATTACGCCAGTTGCGTAAGGTTTCTTATTCCTTAACGGGCAATTATTCAGGGACCCCTATTCAGATGCAATTTGAGGCAAGTTATCCTAATACATCAAAATTGGCCATATATGTGGGCGGCCAGGAGTTTGCCGTTAGTGAGTTTACAGGAACCAGTGGATACAACCGTGTTCAGGGTGTGACTACTCAGCTTACTCCTCTGGAAGTGCAGAATCAAAAATTCAATAATATTTTTCTGACCGAGCTGTATTATAGGGATCATGGTATTCAAATGAATTACATTGGTCAGATCCAAAATTCCTATAACTACCAATACTACTATCAAATTCAGAAGGTCTATCCCAACGGTCAGTCTACATATACATACTATAGCGTTGAAACAGGACTGCTGGCCCAAGAGGTTTCGGCCGATGGTAGCTACACTAATTATAATGATTATCGGCCCTATCAAGGATATTTGTTTCCTTATGGATTAGAGATCGTCTATGCTACTGGCGATCAAATTCAAGCCACGGTCACACAGATTAATTTGGAAAAGGAGCAGACCTCCTTTGTGCCGGCAAATGCATCATCCAATACTTTAAGGACCAACGATGAAAATGCCGTAGTAAATCGCCCTCTGATAAACAACGTTACCCGTCCTGCTAATACCTCTGAAGGGGCTTATACAAAGAAGATTGCGCTTTTAATTGGTAATTCAAATTATAAGAATGGGGGCTCACTTAAAAATCCGGTGAACGATGCAAGAGCCATGGGGGCTGAGTTGAGAAATCTGGGGTTCGATGTAATGACACACTTTGACCTGAGTCAGTCGGCTATGAAAAAAGCAATTGATGAATTTGGTCAGAAACTCCGATCTTATGAGGTAGGGTTATTCTATTACGCGGGCCACGGTATCCAGGCTAAAGGTAGAAATTACATGATCCCGGTAGAAGCTGATTTGAAGAATGAACAGCAGGTGGAATATGATTGCATTGCGGCTGATCGTGTGTTGGCTTTTATGGACTATGCAGAAAGCAAGGTAAATATAGTAGTACTGGATGCTTGTAGAAATAATCCTTTTGAAAGAAGTTGGAGACGAGCAGCCAATGGTAATGGCCTGGCCTTCATGAATGCCCCAACCGGGTCATTAATAGCTTATGCGACTTCTCCGGGCACCACCGCCTCTGATGGAGAAGGATCGAATGGTTTGTACACCTCTGCCCTACTGAAATATATGAAAACTCCAGGCCTCACGATAGAGCAAATGTTTAAAAGAGTGAGATCCGAAGTCGAAGAACGATCTGGCAAAACACAGGTGCCTTGGGAATCGACTTCGTTGAAAGGTGAATTTTATTTTGTGCCAGGGAATTAAGTGGATCTCAAAAGACCTAAAGTACGGTTCTGCGATTCAAGCTGAAAATGAAAACCTGTCTAATCAAGAATGCCAGGCCTTTTCATTTTCTTTATTCAACGACTTTAATTCCGTAACCTTAGGCACCAGAAAGTAAGAATTACTAAAATCCAGTGTAACCTTCATTTCTACCGGGTTGCCATGCCTAAGCGCCTCAAATAGTAATTCACCTTCATATTTACCTTCTTCGACCCACTTTGAAACAGACTTGTTATTAATAGATTTAATCTGATCACGTACTGAAAAATACTGTTCTCCTACAGATTCTGGCTCTATGGAAACTATAGTGTTGCTATCTTCTTTTTGAACGAGTAGAATACCTAAGGTTTTTTCAAGAATATTGGGTCGGTCCTTAAAAGATAATTCCAATCCAAACTTAGCAAGCAACTTAACTAATAGGACTTTGGTGTCTTTTGTTCCTTTTACATAAGAATCGAAAAAATCACCAAGCGAATCACCCATTACTTCCTCGCAAGCCCGAACGATGTCATTGTAAGTATAACCTCTTTGAGTCTTGCCAAATCGTTTCCACAAAATCCTCATGACATCATCAAGAGACCGGTCATGATCCGAATTGAGCCTTATTTGTAAATCTAATAATAAGGCTATCACGGCTCCTTCAACATAAATAGAACTTTTCTTGTGTGGAGCGCTGTGCTGATACCCGTCAAACCAAAGGTCAATAGATGAATCGTAGACGGAATTATTCAATCGCCCATAGTTTAGAAAGTGTCGTTTAAATAGCTTTTCAAGTTCATTCAGGTATTCTTCCGTACTAAAAACTCCACTGCGCTTCAAAAAAAGATCTCCATAATAGGTGGTAAACCCTTCGGCTACAAAACCGGTAGGAAAAACAGAAGGTTGACCAAAATCATAAGGCGTCATCTCCTTGGGGCGGATCTTCAGAATATTCCAGGTATGGAACAGCTCATGCGAACTCACACCTAGCAATTCATTGTAAAAAGGTTTCTTGCTTACTTCTTCCGAAGGACCCAAAGTAATTACTGTAGACGCTCCGTGTTCAACGCCATGATAATGTTTGTAGGGTAAAATGTGAAATAAGAAATGATACTCCGACACTGGAAAACCACCCATTACTTCGATTTGCAGCTTGGTAAATTGTTCAAACTGATCGAGTAGGGCTTTCATGTCTAGACTATGTTTACCCTGTATCCAGATGTGGAATTTATAGCTATCCACCTCGTAGGTACGATAGTCCAATGAGTTGCTGGCAATCATCGGGCTGTCGGCAAGCTCAAAATAGGAATTGGCCCTTAACAGATGTCCATCTTGTTTTAAGCTACATGCAATGGAGTAGCTATCTGGAAGATCTAGCATAACCTCATGTGGTTCTTCCATTCTATCCTCTAAATACAAAAGACAATTGATAAAATTAATGTAAACCATCCCTTCATCCAGAAGAGAATTCCCAGCATCCATTTCATGAGCGTAGTAGATGTAGTGAATAGATACTTCATTCGCCTCTTTACATTCAATTTCCCAATAGCTCGGTTTAGGTTTACGAATAGGTAATTCATGCCCCTGGCCAGATGTAGCGGTTATCTTCTGAATGTTCTTGGCATAATTGGCAGCTTCATACCGGCCTGGGCGCCAAATGGGCAGTTTTAACTCAAGTGTAGACAATTGTCGGGTATCGATGGTAAGTGTGATATCTAATAATCGTTGGAGTGGATTGTCGTAGGTTATAAAATATTTCATCGACTTTCAGTAAAAATAAATCCCAGGCTTGTAATTAATAAAAAGCTATTTATCTTTGCAGGCCATTTGTTAATCTGGTAATAAACCTTGGTTGCAAGGTTAAATAAATAAGATCATGAAGAGAACATTTCAACCTTCACAGCGCAAAAGAAAAAACAAACATGGTTTCAAGGCGAGAATGGAATCTGTTTCAGGCAGAGCTGTTTTGGCTAGAAGACGCGCTAAAGGCAGAAAAAAGCTTACCGTCTCTGACGAGAAAACTCACAAGTAATTTGTGAGACGGCCTAAAATGGCCTGGGGTAAGGGGTTTTTCGAATGGCGTACTTTTCAATAATGTCATGAAGAACACCTTCAAAAAAGCTGAGAGGCTAAGTAAAAAAAAGCATATACAGGAACTCTTTGACAAGGGTTCCTCTTTTTATTCATACCCTTTTAAAACCTTTTTTTTACCATCAAAAGAACTCAACCCTAAACCCGAGTTTCACCAAGTATTGATTTCTGTTCCTAAACGATATTTTAAAAAAGCGGTGGACAGAAACCTGTTGAAGAGAAGGATCAGGGAAGCGTATCGTTTAAATAAGAGTATCCTTGGAGATAGTGAAAAGTTGTTGATTGCTTATATTTATATTTCAAAGGAAATTCTAGCCTACGCCGAGATTGAAAAAAAACTCGTTGCTGGGTTGGTAAAATTATCGGCTAAGGGTTCAAGTAATGGATAGGAAAAGAAAACTTATAGTTGTTGTACTCATCTCACTGGCAAGCGCTGTAGCGCTTTCGTTTACTGCTCCTGCCGAGCGGTACTTCGAAATAGCCAAAAATCTGGACATATTCGCCACACTGTTTAAAGAAGTCAATGCCTATTATGTAGATGAGATTGAGCCAGATCGTTTGATAAGAACGGGTATTGATGCTATGTTGGGTTCTCTTGATCCTTACACGAACTATATCCCTGAAGATGAGATTGAATCATTTCGTACCCTCACAACAGGGCAATATGCTGGCATTGGAGCTTTGATAGGTAACCTAAATGGTAAGGTGGTTATAACTATGCCCTATGAGAAGTTTGCAGCTAACCGAGCAGGATTGAAAATAGGAGATGAGCTTATTTTTGTAAATGATATTAATGTTCAGGGGAAGTCAGTACCTGAAATAAGCGCGCTGCTTAAAGGTCAGGCCAGAACCAAAGTAAAAGTTCAAATCAAGCGTTTTTCGGAGCCTGAGCCACTTACATTTGAGTTTGCAAGGGAAAAGATCAGTCTAAGTAATGTGCCCTATTTTGGAATGGTTGACGAAGGTATTGGGTATATCAAGTTAGAGGACTTCACTCCAGGAGCGGGTAAGGAAGTAGCAACGGCATTAAAAGAGCTCAAATCTGTTGGGGCGGAAAGTGTCATTCTTGATTTAAGAAGTAATCCGGGAGGCCTCTTAAGCGAGGCTGTAAATGTTTCAAATGTCTTTATACCCAAAAACAAAGAGGTAGTATCTACAAAGGGTAAAGTAGTGGAGTGGAACAAAACGTATAAGACATTAAACAACCCTGTTGACACCCAGATCCCTCTTGTAGTTCTAATCAATGGAGGAAGCGCCTCAGCTTCTGAGATCGTTTCTGGCGTCGTTCAGGATTATGATAGAGGTCTTTTGGTAGGCTCAAAAACATTTGGCAAGGGCTTAGTACAAACTACCCGTCCGCTGACCTATAATTCACAGCTGAAGGTGACTACCGCCAAATACTACATCCCTAGCGGTAGGTGCATCCAGGCTTTGGACTACGCCCATAGAAATGAGGACGGCTCGGTTGATAAATTTGCAGATTCATTAAAATCAGAATTCAAGACAAAAAAAGGGCGTCTGGTGTATGATGGAGCGGGTCTGGACCCTGATTTATCGGTGAAAAGAGCATTTTTATCTCCAATAACCATTAGCTTGGTTTCAAAAGGCCTTGTGTTTAACTACGCTACAGAGTTTTATTATAAGAACAAGGATCGAATTACTTCCACATCCTTCGAGTTAACTGAATCTGATTTTAATAACTTCAAAAGTTGGTTGAAAGATAAGGATTATGATTATACAACATCTGTTGAGCGTACTCTTGAAACATTAGAGAAGTCGGCAAAAGAAGAAAAGTATTATGACGATATTAGTGAGGAGCTAAAAAAATTAAAAGCCCAAGTTTTACACAACAAGGAGTCGGATTTGGAAACTTTTAAAATGGAGATCGAACAAATAGTAAGAGAGGAAATCATTTCTCGTGAGTTCTTTGAGAAAGGAAGTATCCAGGCCTCATTCAAGTCAGACGAATCTATAGAGACTTCAGTAGAGCTTCTTAGAGATAAGAGCAGATATAGCCAGTATCTGTCTCGCCAATAGCATGGCTTTAATTTTAAGCATTGAAACCTCTACCACAGTCTGCTCAGTGGCAATACATGAGGGTGGAAAAATCAAAGCTTCCAGTACCTATTATATAGACAAGTCCCACTCCACGGTTTTGATTCCTACAATAGATACGCTGATCTCGAGATCTGGTTATGACAAGACGAATCTTTCGGCAGTTGCATTATCGAAGGGCCCTGGGTCATATACAGGTCTGAGAATAGGTACATCCACAGCAAAAGGTCTGTGTTTCGCATTAGACATCCCGCTCATTGCTGTGGGAACATTAGAAGGGCTGGCCAGGCAAGCGGCTCCGTTTCTTGATTTAGATGTGAGACTGTGCCCAATGTTGGATGCTCGTAGAATGGAGGTATACACCTGTATACTGGATAATGACCTCAGTGTAGTAAAAGATGTTCACCCTGCCATTATTGATGATACTAGTTTTAAAAAGGAGCTGGATGGAGGCAAAGTCGCTTTCTTTGGTAATGGAGCTAATAAGTGTAGGGAAGCAATCACACATAGGAATGCCATATTTATTGAAGATGTAGAACCTTCTGCAGAAGAAATAGGTTATCTGGCATATACTAAGTTTCAGAAATCAACTTTTGAGGATGTGGCTTATTTTGAACCTTTTTATTTAAAGGAATTCCGGGCTACTGTACCTAAAGCTCGTATTTAAAAGTTATGGAAATTGTAAATAGAGTAGCTTCAAGTTCATTGGTCACTGTTGACCTCGAAGACTATTACCATCAAGGCGAACGCGTCGTTTTTGATATAAAGGATTGGCTTTTTCAAGAGATGATCCTGAAGGAGAAGGATTTCCGTGCTTATGTTAGAGAGAATGATTGGTCTCAATATCGTGGGAAGAATGTAGCCTTAATGTGTTCGGTCGATGCGATTATACCTGCTTGGGCCTACATGCTAATTGCCACAAAACTTATGGAAGCAAATACAGTGGTGTTGGGAGATTTACAGCAGCTTGAGGTATCTCTTTTTCAGGACGCGCTAAATAAAATAGATCTTAACGCCTTGAAAGATGCAAAGGTGGTAGTAAAGGGCTGTGGAGATTTACCGGTACCCGATGCAGCCTATGTTCAGATTACTCACTTACTCGCTCCTTTCGTGAGCAGTTTGATGTACGGTGAGCCTTGTAGCACGGTTCCTGTTTACAAGGCGCCAAAAAAGAAATAGTTTTTCTTCTCAATAAATCTTGGGAATGGTTTAGGTCTTTGTATCTTCGCGTCCCG
>ERZ1740070.696-NODE-696-length-22467-cov-4.465242_pt1 | contig 22467 bp, 20 predicted proteins | sample MGYA00581734_ERZ1740070 | MGnify/ENA primary metagenome ERZ1740070 (study PRJEB43018, sample SAMN04849744) | marine metagenome | isolation source: floating plastic debris | place: Pacific Ocean | collected 2008-09-01 | study: EMG produced TPA metagenomics assembly...
GTCGATCAAAACCTCGCCTTTGCCCGGCTTTGGGCTTTCAATATCTTCCAGCACGAGTGTATCAGTGCCGCCAGGGGCTTTGGAGAGCAGGGCTTTCATCTTGAGGTTTCCTCATCTCATTCGTTGACGAAGCTTTGGTAGCCATGGCAACGGGCGCTGTGAAGGTCTGACGTAGCGGAGACACTCGGTTTGGACAAAGCCGTCCTTTTCTGGATCCTGTTTGGGGTGCTCGGGTTCGGGTTCGCCCTGGCGGTACAAATGCGCATCATGGTGGCGCTGGTTCTGCGCCGGGCCCTGAAAGCCTGGCGTAGCGATCTGGAGGACCGGGTCAAAGCGAACACCGTCGTGGTCTGGGCCGCCAGCGCAAAACCCCTGCCCGATACGGCCAAACCTTGGTTGAGCGAAGCGGTGGCACACTTGCACGCGACTTATCCAATGCCCCTCAATCACCTGCGGCGCGCGCGCAAATTCAGCATTGTCCTGCCGGTTTTGCTGATTGTCCTGATCGCAATTGGTCGGTTCGGTCTGGGAGTGATTTGATGAAAGGCTATTTCGCAATTGGCGCTGAAGGCATTTCGAAACCGATGAATCTCGGCGCGCTGATGCGCACGGCGAACGCTTTTGGCGCCAGTTTCGTATTCTCTGTCCAAGCCGCTGACCGGACCAAAATCGCCAATCTTTCCGACACATCGCGGACCTTCAAGAACGTGCCATACTATGCCTGGGAGTCGATGGATGAAATGGTGTTCCCGAAAGGCTGTCAGCTGGTCGGCATCGAACTGACGGATGATGCGGTGGAGTTACCTGAATTCAAGCATCCCCGGATGGCCGCTTATGTACTCGGGCCGGAACGCGGTAATCTATCACCAGCCATGGTTGAACGCTGTGATCATATCGTAAAAATTCCGACGAAATTCTGCATTAATGTCAGTCTGGCCGGCGCTTTGGTCATGTATGACCGGGTCCGCAGCATGGGCAATTGGCGCGATCGCCCGATCATGCCAGGCGGACCAAAAGCGGACTGAGGGCGGGGTATAGCGCCGGAAAGCATGCCCGTACTCAACGCGATCTCATTACTCGAAGACGATCTGAGATTTCATAATTTACCTGCGGCTGATAGCTGCTAGATTTCGGATGAGTCTAGGGGATAACTTGGCGCGAAAGCGCCCGTCCTGCTAGAGGTGGCGGCCATGATACTGAACAATAGCGCACACGTCCTGGGCGCAATCCGTGGTATTCAGGAAGCTGAAAAACCAGATGAGGTGATGCGCATTTTTACGCCTTATGTGGAGCGATATGGCTTCGCTCACATTCATCTTGGGCAATTGGTCAATCCCGCAAATATTGCCAAAAAGGATATTCTTTCGATCTCAACATGGCCCGGCGAATTAATGTCACAGCGCGCCGAAAAGTATGATCTCCTGCATGATCCGGTGGCGCTGGGCGCGTTGCGATCAAAACGTCCGTTCCGATGGCAAAAAGCGATGGAATGGGCGACCAGACGCGGCCAGAGAGTCATCGACCAGACGCGCGATTTTGGTATTCGAGACGGCTATGTTTTCCCGGTTCATTCAATTGACAGCGTGTCCGGCGCGGTCTCACTCGGCGGCGACCAACTGGACTTGTCACGGACGGAGCTTGCAGAAGTCGAGTTGGTCTCTCTCGCCGCTTATGCGCGGCTCGAAACGCTGCTGGGTCCGTTCCCCTACCAAAAAATCGAAGACCTGACCGCGCGCGAAGCAGAAGTCATACAATTTGCTGCGGCGGGCAAGACCAATCGGGACATCGCGACCATTCTCAGCATCCAGCCCGATACCGTGAACAAGACGATTCTTCGCGCAGCCCTCAAGCTTGGTACGCTGAACCGCGCGCACACGGTTGCGACTGCCATCGCCAAGAACATGATATTCGCCTGACGCTATATGTCCCTTTTTTGGGACATGCGGAACCTTTCGACCTGTGAAACCTTCCGACCATTCAGAAGGAGGGTCTTTTTTGTATCAGACAATTACCCCGGAGAATCGGGCCAAGTATGCGGCGACCATCGATAGCATGCACCGCAATCGATATGATGTCTGCGTGCGCCAATGGGGATGGGACATTCCCGGATCGAAACCAGGCTACGAAAAAGACCAGCTCGACACCGAACACACCGTCTATGTCACAGTGACAGATCCCGATTTTGGAAAAGTCGTAGCCTCGACCCGGCTGAATCCGACGATTGAACCGCATATGATGAGCGAACTTTATGCCGACTATTGCAATTTGCAGCCCTTCCCTCAGCGCGATGACACCTGGGAATGCTCGCGCTATGTCATTGATCGCACGCTCTATCATGACCCAGTCAAAGAGTATAAAATCCGGTGTAATCTCGGCATCGGTATGACGCGGTTTTGTCTCGATAACGGGATCAGGCAATTGTCCTGGTTGACCCACGAAAAATTTTACAAACTGACACAACAGGTCTGGAAAACAGAACCCCTTGGCCTACCAGTGCGCGAAGCAGACAGTGACTGGGCCTGGGTGCCGGCCCTGTCGCAAATCGACGAGGCGACGAATGCCGACCAGCGGCAAAGACTGGCGAATGCGGAAAGTGTTGTCGCCGAACTGTTACGAGCCAAGTCCATCCGCAAAAAATCGCGCGCTGCTTAAGGATGGCGTGATGCTGACAGAAAAAGACAAGCACGACTTTGACTCAGACGGTATCATTTGCTTACGGGGTGTGCTGACAGCGGCCGAAATCACAAAGCTCACGACCTGTGTCGACCGGCAATTGAGCGAACGCGCGACATCCGCCACCGGCTATGATTTTGAGGGTATAGCCCGCCAGATCTGGGCATCGAACGATCAAATCGACGTTCAGCGTGCCACCCGGTTCGACCTGGAACAGATGCGCAGGAACGTCCGGTCGGACCGGCAAGCGCGCCCGCTTGTGGAAGACGCGTTTGAGCCTGAAGAAGGATGCTTTTTTTACGACGTCGCCGCTTGGCAACACGATCACGGGGTTCGCGAAGTTGCGTTTGATTCTGCGCTGCCAGCGCTCATCTCAGAATTGATTGATGCGAAATATCTCAATTTCTGGGAGGATACGACCTTCGTAAAAGCTCCGCGCAGCCGACAGAAAACGGCATTTCATCAGGACCTCGCCTATTTTCAGATCGCGGGTGATCAGTGCGTCATTGTCTGGATTCCATTGGACCCGGCCGACACGCAAAATGGCGTCGTCGAATACGTTCGGGGCTCACACAAATGGGATGAGATCTATGCGCCGAACGTGTTCATCTCACAAACCCCATTTATCGATTCAGAGGAAAAACGCTGCCCGGATATCGAAGCCCATCGCGACGAGTATGACATTGTCAGCTTTGACGTCATGCCGGGCGACGTCATCATTCATCATGTCCTGACCGTGCACGGTGCCGGGGGCAATATGAGCGATCGCTGGCGCCGGGCCATGTCGTTTCGATATTGTGGGGATCGGGTCCGCTACTTCGATCGCCCCGGAGCGATTCCGCAGGTTGGCGTGACCGGTGATCTCGAGAATGGGGATCGCCTGTTTTCAAGCGATTATCCAATGGTCTGGCCAAAGCCCTGGCCGGACGTGAATCTGGCACAGCTCTATCTCGATCAAGCGCCTACGGCGCGCGGCTCAAAAGAAAGTAGAACAGACGCGTGACCAACGCTCCCCCGGACATTGTCGAGACGTCACGTCTCTTGGCCAAAGCCCTATTTGATCTGGCGGGCATATTCGAAGACCTGTACGTCCCGGACGATCCGGCCGAACCCATCAATCAGGCGCTGCATGATGAGGTCGCAAAGTCGTTACACGCCGCCCACCTGTCTCTGATAGACTATGTCGCGCGCGCCTATGAGGCGGCGAGGTGAATTCCAGTTTCGCTATCCGCGGCACCAACGGTTTCGGCGCAAAATCGGACCCTAGTAGAACAGTTTTCGAAGCCGAAGAGTCACGACCCGCCCCTGCGGGTCAAGCAAGTCTGGTTGGTATGTGATGGGCACAAGGCCTGCAGCGTCGGTAACACGCTGCTTGGCATCAAACAAATTGTCGATCGACAAGGCCAATCGGGTACTGTCGAGGACGGGATATTTCAATAGCAATCGAGGGTTATTGCCGAAATTGTACTGCACGCGCAGGTTTACCGTTGCGAGATCATCGAAATTGAGGGGGCCATTCACACCGTCATCAAACTTGGTTTCACTTTGCCAGTTGGCGCGGAGAAATGCGCCGACAGCGCCTTTCGCATAGCCGACCTGCCCGGTGACACGATGTTCAGACGTTCCCCCCTGATCGCTGATCGCATCGCCTTCCAACAGATCGAGCGGCGCACTGCCAGGTGTAATCTGAAGCGAGTCCTCCAAGACATAGGTATGGAAGATCGAGGCAAAGATGCGTCCGCCGCCGCGGCCACCGCGGCCGCCGCGAGGTCCGCCGCGTCCGCGTCCCTGTCCTGCACGCGCGCCACGCGCCTGCCCTTGCCCAGACGCTTGACGCGCCTCACGCTCGGCAATCCGCGCCTGTATTCTGGCCCGGTCTTCTTCATCCAGCCGCTGGAGAAAGATATCGCGCAGCTGGCGGCGCTCCTCACTCGTGAACTCGGGGCGCTCCGGGCGCGGCAGCGTGTGGGACCAGTTCAGACCGTACCGGATCTGGCGCGTGGTCGATCGATCAGTATTGATCGCACGAGCATCGAGACTCAGCAAGTTTCCGTCAGCATCACGGATCACGCGGCCCGGAAACGCCGCTTCAATTTGCGGCGTCAAACCCGGAAAACCGAGAATGGCGTTCTTGGTCTGCGTGTCGGTATAAGCAAGATTGAATGTGACATCGGGCGACTCGAACGGATCCCAGGTGAGGTTCAGGCGCTGTACTGTCCGTTCTTCGGAATTCAGGTCGGGATTGCCGCCGGTGATCCGCGTGACATTCTCCACGGTTTCTCCGCTGGAAAAGTCGAATACGCGCGCACTTTCGGTAATCGAGGTCGGCGCACCCAGCAGAGCCAGATCCGGCGCGAGTTCGGTATACGCGGTTGATGCCAGGACCTGCAGAGAGGAGACCGGCTGCCAGGTCAGGCCGCCGCCATAAGATGACAGGGTTCCAAAATCAGAGACATCATCCAATCGACCATTGATATTCAGATTCAGCGTCCCCAGGGAATTGGATTCCTGGCCGACATCCAGGATGGGAATGTCGACATTTGCCTGACCATTGGATTCCGTCCGCGTCAGACGGGACGAGTCGAACAGTCCGCTCTGTTGAGACTGAGATTCCAGCTCGCTCGAGTCCGCGCCAAGTTTGAAGGTTGAAACCACATCGCCCGCCGGCAAGGCAAAGAGCTTGGTAAAAAGGACGCCCTCGAGATTGGCCGTCTCGCTGATTGATTCCGTGCCTTCCTGAAACCCGGATATTGGATCGGTGGCGGTCTCTGTGTCCGTATCGCGATAGGCATAACCGCCATTCACCGTCCAGTTCCAGTCGGCGTGAACCTTGCCGATCACAAATTGAGCCTGGACCCCGATTTCATCTGTGTCGCGGGCCAGCGTGTCGGACAGGTCACTTCGCGCAATTTCCCTGCTGCTCTCAACCGCCTCGATGCCGCCAACATAGGATGCGCTGATATCGCCGGGCAAAAAGTGACTGTAGCTCGCGGTCACATCCACAGATTGCTGCTCCGGAAGCAGCGTGCGGTCGGCGCTCGCGTCCGGACTGACGCTGATTATGTCTCTGTCAGACTCGGACAAGGCGTCATGAAAGGCATAATCGAAATCAAAATTCAAGCGCGTATCATCACGAATTCTGAGGGTCGAAACGTCGATGTCCGCCAGGGATTGGCCGCTGTCTGTGGTTGCACCGACACCGCCACGTCCCGTTATGGCGTGAAATCGCTCGCGCAATATGAAATTGATGACTTTTTGATTGGCGCGGAAGCCAAATTTCAGGGCGACGGCTTCCGGCAGGATTTCGACCCGCGCCAAGGCCTCGGGCGGATAGTTGCGGATTTCGCGGAATCCCGAAATCCGCCGTCCGTTCAACAGGATCGCTGGCGGCCCGCCCCCCGAAGACTCCGAAAGGGGTTCAAGATCTGCCAGCAGCTCTTCCAGACTCGCAGCGCCATAGGAGCGGATTTCCGCAAAATCGAGCGCAACATCCGGCACGACGTCCGCCAGCATTGGGTTTGAACGACTGCCCTCCACGACAACAGTGTCTTGCAGGAGCAGATCTTCCTGAGCGGTCGCGGTCGCAAGAACGGCGATCGTCCCAGCGCTTAGAGTGAGCGTTTTCAGAGTGATTTTCATGGGAGGAAGTCTCTATCGATTTTCTAGCGTTTTCGCAGTTGATTATGAAACGTCTACGACACGGTGATCCGTCGCAAAAAGTCCTGTTGGGATCGCTTTTGTTTAAAAGGACTGAAAAGCAGTTTGCGGCATATGGCCAGACCATCTGATCTGGCCATGATAACCTCCCCGCAATCGCCCCTAATCAATGACAATATTGATCAATGCCGGCCGCAAATTGTGGCGGACATGAGGGCGATAATATCCGCGTTTTCCGGCATATATGACCGTGGGTCCCGTATAGGCGCGGCGCGCCACGCGGCGTTCGCCCTTCGACGGCACATATGTCCAGGCCGAGGCCGGGCATTCTACGCGCCGCATATCGCGAATGTCCTCGCGAAGATCGCGCCGCGATGTCGTCACGCGGCGATCGATCCGGTCTTCGCGCAGGTCCGGACAGGCCGCCGGGTTGAGGCGCCATTCGCCCGCTTCGGCGATCGCAGCGGTCGATACAACGCATATCGTCAAAAGCGCGGGCTTGAGGAATGAGGTGATGTTCATGAGTTTAACTCCAGACTGATTGTCTGAGATCAAACGGATAGAGCCCTGTGGTCCGTCGCACCCTACGGATTAATCTAGCGTCATACTCCATCCCGGTGGAACGTTTCTACCGATGCACGAGATGGATTGGTCCGGGTCTGGTCAATCCCACACATGTCCAGACTATTTTGGGGGTGAGCGATCACCACAGAAGGTAACATCCGACTGAAACGGTGTCTGCCATTCGATCAGCTTGAGATTATCAAGCTCAACGAGGCTTTCCATTTCACCACTGGACGCCTGCATCAAAATCCTTATCGATCGCGCGCGCGTTCTCGGGCTGTCAAAATCAAGATCCAGCTGCGTCGGCTCATTCGCGTCCAGCGACACCGATCCTACGAGTATTTTTCGACCATTCTCCAGCCCGTCTTGCAGGCTTTGACCCGTGGCTCTGATCTGGAGGTAAACGTCCATCTGGGTCGCGGCAGTGGCAGAGAGTTCAGCCCGGACGGACATTGGTGTGGCAGGCGTAAAAACGCGTTGGAATTTTCGCATGCCCGTCAAAACAGTTTCGTCCGCACCAAGATCAATTTGCATGACTTTGTTTGCCGCGTCATCGCGCGAACTTATGATGCGGACACGCTCGTCCATATCCAGCCAGGATCTGTCAGGTGCGCCAAACAGATCGTGAGCGTCGAAATCTCCTCTTGCGAGCAGATCGTGGCCCGTGCGCGCCTGACCGTCGCGACACGCCTGCGCGACGTCGAATTCCGGTTGGGTCGCATCCGCGCCGGGCGGTTTTGACAAAATCATATGCCCACCGGACCGCAAAAGCTGTGTGCCCTGTTTCGCCGAGAGCTGGGTCAGACGCCGATTGATTGCATTTCGCATCGGACCGACCGCCGGCGTCGGGTGATACCCTTTGATGTAAATCGGGACAGATTCAGCATGGTAAAACGTATCGCCATCCATCCAAACGTACAGCAAAGCCGCGGATTGGGCTGAGTAGAAGTACTGATCAAACAAGAAGTTGCCGAGCGACCAGGCGATGAGCTTTCCCTGATACAATTCCAAACCCTGGACAACATGTGGGTGGTGGCCGATGACCAGGGCGGCGCCAGCATCTACGGCTTGCCTCAGACGGGTTTCAATCGCCAGGGTCGGCTCTTCGACATATTCCAGACCCCCATGGAATTGGAGAATGGCAATCCCGTCAGCCTGTTTGCTGGTTCGGGTTGAAGAGAGGACATTTTGGGTCGTGCCGAGCGCAGCTCCGCCTTTGTCGCTTTCCGCAGACTGCGTCGGCGGGCCGGCGGCCCAGCCCACATAGCTCAAGAAGTCGAACGTATCGGATCCGCGCGCGAGTCGAAACGCTTTGAGGGCTTCAGCTTCATCTTTCCCGGCGCCTGAGAAATCGAGTCGACTGTCTCGCAAATACGCCATTGTGACGTCGAGGCCTGGCTCGAGAAAGTCATACACATGATTATTGCCCAATGCGACATAGTCCACGCCAGCCCATTCAAGCGCTTCCAGGGTTTCCGGAGCGGAGTAAAACGTGACGGATTTTGGTGCCGGCTCACCGGGCGGGGCTTCGAAAATCGGTGTCTCTAAATTGATTGAAGCATAATCGGCGGCTTCCAGATAAGGCTTCATTTCTGCCAAGAGCGATTTGGAATCTTCCAATACGGTTTCCGGTGAAACCAATACAGGTTCGCCCACGAATGGCTGGTAAAACCGCCGACCGATCATCGCGTCACCGCCAATCACATTCAGCGTCCGGCCCGGCTTTTGACCGACCAAAACATCATCTTCCAGTCTCGGATCATGGGCTAATTCGGCATGACTAAATGTCTGGCGCATGGAATAAAAACCCCCAGCGTTGATCTCCATTCGATATACTGGAGCCGTCGCTGGCGAGATTGAAAAATACCCTTGCGGGTCGGTTGCAAACTGCTCTTCGCCAATCTGGATATCAGCCGTCAAAGGCGCACCGTTGGGGCCTATCACGCGCCCCGATATCCAGCCGGCTTCGTTCGCATCAGAGATCGACTGGCATGCGGCGACAAATGGAATTGCGACAAGCGCCAGTGCGCTAAAGATCAGGCGCAGCATTGTAAGTCTCCTCGTCCAATTCACCTTCTGATTTTGCTACCACCGTCGCAACGGCGAGATCGCCTGTTACATTGACGACGGTCCGCATCATGTCGAGCACGCGATCAAAAGGCAGAATGAAGCCGACAATAATGGCAGTCTGTTCCGCGGAGATGCCAATTGAAGTCAATACAGCCGCCAAGAGAAAGAGCGAGGCCGACGGTACCGACGCTGTGCCTATTGAGACCAGCGTCGTGGTCAGGCCGATGATCAAGTAAGCGCTGAGATCGAGCGGCACCCCTAATGCCTGCGCCGAGAACAGCGCGACAATGCCGACATAAAGCGCAGTGCCATCCATGTTCACCGTCGCGCCGAGGGGGAGGACGGACGAGCGCACCGGCACGCCAATGCCCATATTCTCTTCCGCCGCGGCCATGGTCGCTGGCAAAGTGGCCGCACTGGACGAGGTTGAATAAGCGAGAAGTTGTGGATCCACCGCCCCCCGCGCGAAGGGCAGGATGCGCATCCGCGCCAGGAATTTCACCATGCCGAACTGAACGATCACGATATGGGCAATGCAGGCCAGATAGACGGCGATCGCCAAGGTCACGACTTTCAGCAGCGTGGTCGCCCCCTGTGTCCCGGCCACCCAGGCAATCAGGGCGAAGACCCCAAAGGGCGCTAGCTCCATAACGATGAAGGTCAGTTTCAGCATGACTTCGGCGCCAGCATTAAACAGGTCTCGCAGCACCTTGGCCTCATCGCCGACCATGATGATGCCAATCCCGATCAGAATGGCGAATATGATGACGGCGAGGATGTTGCCTTCGGCGAGGGCTGCAATCGGAATGATCGGGATCATATTGATCAAACGTTCGCTGAGGGTTGTCGCGGATGTCAGGGTCTGCGCTTCGGCGCCTGACAGATCGACGCCGACGCCGGGTTGCATCAGCGTGCCAATCAACAGTCCGATGGTAATCGCAAGAGCCGTCGTGCCGAGATAAAGCGCGAAAGCTTTCAAGCCGATCGAGCCCAGCCTCCGGGCGTCTCCCATCGCGACGACGCCAGCCACCAGGGTTGTAAAAATCAAGGGCACGACCAGCATCCGGATGGAGCGCACAAAAATGTCGCCCATCCAACGGATGGAATTTGCCCCTTCGCCCCAGATCAAACCGACAATGAGCCCCAGAACCAGCGCACCCAGAATGCGCTTCCAGAGCGTAATTTTAAACCAGCCCGCGAGCATGCGCGCCTCCCATTCTTCTTGTGGTTCAGTCGGTCTGAGGGATGTCGTAGAATTCATCCGTCTCATCGTCGGCGCAGTGGCGGTTGCGCAGCCATTCGTCGCGCTGCCGCAGCTTCATCAGCTCTTCGAGCGCGGTTTGATCCCCCCGTTTGAGAAGCTCTGCCAACTCGTTCAGCGCAGAAAGCGCCGCGCGGCCTTCCGGTGTCATGGTGACGTCCGGCGAGACGCAAGCGCGATCTTGAGAATACCTCCCGATCCACGAAGACAGGGCTTTGTAGTTTTCCAGGCTCATCGGATGTTCTCCTCAGTTTGCTCACACGTCCCGCGACGCAAGGGTTGCCCGTACAATTTTTCGCTCAGTTCACCATCAAGGATGGCGGCCTTTCCATTCACGAAGAGATGGACCACGCCTTCAGACAAAAGTGCCGGATCTGAAAAATCAGCCACGGGCCTGAAACGGTCCGGGTCGAAGACGACAATGTCAGCGATCAGGCCAGGCTGAAGACGCCCGCGATCACATAATGAAAGTGTCTCAGCGGTCAGACGGGTGCTGCGATTGATAAAGTCCGCGATTGAGATGACCCGTTTTTCGGTCACGTAGGTTTGATACTTTCTCGGAAAACTCGCATATTTTCTTGGATGGCCATTGGTTCCGTCCGAGCTTGTCATGACCCATGGCTGAACCATGAACTTCTCGATATCACTGGCTTCCATATTGAAAGATGCTATCCGGGAATCGCCTTCCAGGACAATTTCAATCGCGGTCCGCACCGGGTCACTGCCGCGACGCTCGGCTTCGGCTGTCAGCGTTTCGCTTGGCCGCCCATTCGCTCTGGCGACCAGCAATATCGCGTCGGAGCCGCCCCGCTTTCTGAGATTCTCGGTAATCTCATCCATGAGCCGGTCCTGATTGTCCGGATCACGCAAGCGCGCAAACATCGCTTCATCCGAATCAGCCTTGGCCCAGTTTGGGATAAGGGCATTGGATATACGCGTGCCTGATGCCGACCATGGGTATTGGTCGGCGGTGACCTTGATGCCCTCGGCATGCGCGGCTTCCACGGCGGCGATGACGGCGTCGCTGTATCCCCAGACATCAACACCCAGGGCTTTTATGTGTGCCAGATGAAGCGGCGCGCCGCTCTGACGGCTGATTTCAATTGCCTCATTGATCGCGTTCAGAAGTCCGACTGAATAGGTGCTTTCATCGCGAATGTGGGTGTCATAAGGCGCGCCATACTCACCTGCGATTTTCGCCAGCTCGATGATTTCTTCCGTGCTCGCATACGAGGCCGGCGCATAATAAAGTCCTGAGGAAAGGCCTAATGCGCCCTCTATTAGAGCGGTTCGCGTAAGTGCCCGCATTTGATCAAGCTCGTCTTCTGTCGGCGCTCTGTTTTCGCGACCGAGCACTTTTCCGCGAATAGACCCATGTCCGGTGAAAAGCGCGAAATTGGGTCCGACGCCGCGGGCCTCGACCGCGCCCAATGTTCTGCCAATATCTGTTGGCCCTTGTCCGTCATTGCCTGAGACGACAGTGGTCACGCCCTGGGTCAGGTAGCCATCGAGTCGTTTCTTGGTATTGCTGAACAAGACGTCCGAAGTTGTATGCGTGTGCGGATCGATAAAGCCCGGCGCAACGACCAGGCCGGTCGCATCGACCATCGTCTCGCCGCTTATGTTCGCTTCATCGCCGTCACCGATAAAGACGATCTTGTCGCCTTCAAGAAAGACGTCTGCCGAACGTCCTTCCGCCGATATGCCGTCAAAGACAAGGCCGCCCGAGATCTGGACGTCATACATGGTCGGCGGCTCACCCGCCCCCTGGCACGCCGCCAGAGCAACCATCGCGCTGACAAGACCGGCCGGGACGCGCATGGCCTCTACTCGTGTTCCAGCATCAGACGCATCATTTCCTGCGCCAGGACCCGGGCCGTTTCTATCGCTTCTGTGCGATCGGTTTCGTCGCCGACCTCATATGTGATCGCGGGGATTCCGTAGGTTTCAAAAATGTAGGTTTTCGACGTCGGAAGGGCGAGGTTGTGCGAGCCCTGACGTTCGAACCCGTATTCCGGGAGGCGCGCCTGCCCGCGATCTAGCCAGGACTGAGTAAAGTCATACTCCGTTCCATCACTTTCGAGCGGTTGAGTGTAATAAACATTCTTGCTGGTCGAATGGAAATCGAGAAACAGTGCCAGACCCGGCGACTCAAGGCTGTCAATGACCGACTTTACCGCCTGCGTTTCCGGTTGCGTGAATGGGCCCCAATCTCGATTCAATTCGAGCCCGCCCTTATTATGCCGCCAATGCCCATGCTCGACGCCATCGGGATTGATGTTGGGAATGATAACCACGTCGAATTCGTTGCGAAAACTTTTAGCGAGATCCGTGTCGCTCAGCACTTCCTCGGCGAAACGGTCCAGGGCGAGTGCGCCAGGAATTTCAGGCGGATGTTGCCGTCCGGTGATCATCACGGTTTTCGGCGCGTCGACAGCGGCTTCCGTTCGGATCATCGAAATTGGACGCCCTTCAATCGACAAGCCGACCTCGGACATAGTGACAAATGGTTTTTCAGCTTGCGCACGGGTCCAGGCGTCATGCGCCGCATTGGTGTAGAGTTCTTGCGCGGAAACGAATAAGGGCTGCGTATCGAGATCCAGATCAAGCGTGACGCGATACCCTTCGGCTTTCACATCCACTCTGTCATCAGGAAGCAGTGTCCATGTGGCCCCGTCCAAACTGACTTTCGGCTTGTATCGATGCGGATGCTCTTCGTATCGAAGGACCAGGCGAACCTTTCCCGGCTGATTAGGCGTCAAGCGCACCGCATACCAAGGGCTGGGATTGATCGGTGTATCTTCGGGTTGGAGCAGGATTTCAATCCCGCGCTCGGCGAGAATGCTGCAGGAAGCCATGTTCGCTGCCGAAAAATCGGCATCGACTCGAAAGACCTGCGTCTGGCAGACATCGTCTTCAAGTACCTCCACTGCCGAAGGCGCTTCGGTCGGAATCTGCGTACACGCCGCACCAAGAAACAGTGCGAACACGGTGAGAGATCTGATCATTTCTTTTTCTCCTTAGGCGGCACGGCTTGCGTGCGTCGCGGGTCCAATAATATCTGCGAGGTCGTGAGCGGCGCCCGCCGATAATGTCCAACCGAACATGCCGTGCCCCATGTTTAAGTAAATGCCCGGAACTTTCGACGGCCGAACAATCGGCAAACTGCTGGGGGTCGCGGGCCGGGCACCAATCCAGGTGGAGGCAATATTCGCATAATCAGCAACATCAGGAATAAGTGTCCGGACCGTCTGAATCAGATCCTGAACCCGCTGACGGCGACGTTCTTCGCTTGCGATCCCGAAATCCGCAAAGCCGGCAATCCGGATTTGATCGCCAATTCTCGAGAAGACGATTTTGGAACCTGCATCCGTAACCGCGACTTCAGGGGGCTGAGCGCCCAAAGGGGCGGTAAGCGAATAGCCCATAACCGGATAGATGGGCAGTCGAATATCCAGGTCGCGTAAAATCCGCGTGCCCGCAACACCCGTGCAAATCACGATCGCGTCGAACGCTTGAGTCTCCCCGCTCGCCAATGTCAGCTGACGTCGCCCGCCAGACGCTCCGGAAATGTCCGTCACATCTGCATTGAACGCAAACCGTACCCCAAAGGTGCGCTCGCAATAGACGACCATCTGCTCGGTGAAGCGCGCCGCATCGCCGACCTCATCGCCTTCAATTAAAACGCCGCCAGAGGCATTGCCCCTATATCCGTTTAGCGCCGGCTCGCGTTCGAGACAGGCTTGCCAGGACAGGACACTGCGATTGGGCGCCCCTAAGGAGGTTTTCGCCTGACGAAGGTCCTTCTCACGCTTCAATAATATCAGCTTATCGGCTTTGCGGTGACCAAAGTCGAAGCTGACCTCTGACAGGATTTGCGCGAGCACATCACCCGACCGCCGTGCCAGCGATGCGAGCGCTGCCGCATCTTGTCTGGATTGTTCTGACCGGCAATGCGCGAGAAACTGCATGGACCATTTGATAAAATCCAGGGATATGACCGAGGGCATCCGAAAGGCGGGGTCACTGCCAAGTAAAATGCCAGGCATTTTTGCCAGCAGTCCCGGCGTTCCCATCGGCGATGCAAAGCCATATGACAGCTGACCGCCATTGGCGAAACTGCTTTCCATGGCCGCCCGCGGTTCGCGGTCAAAAACGCTAACCTCGTGACCGGTTTTAGCGAGCATGTACGCGGTCGTGACCCCGACAACGCCTGCCCCAATGATGGCGATTTTCATGACATGCACCCAAGCTTGCAGGTGAGCCCCAGAGGATAGAGCTCACCTGCTATGGCACCGATTAGAATTCCTTGCGGAGATCCAAGTACCAATAGCGACCGCGATTGGAGTGCAGGCTGGGGAAATAGCCGCTTGCGAATTCATCCGCAATTGGCGGTTCTTCATCCGTCAAATTGCGGGCCCCGATCCGAACACGGGTATCACCCCCCAGCCATTCGGCGAACGTATACTCACCATAGAGATTGATCGTTTCAAAAGAATCGACGACGAAGATTTCCCCATCAGGACCTGTCACCGAAGTATCAATCACCTCTCCGACATAATTATAGGAAAGGCCCGCGCCCCACCCCTCATGGCGCCAGGTGACGCTGGCATTGCTGCGCCATTCCGGGCGGCCATTCTGCTGCACGCGGTCTTCAGAGCCAGGCACATCCACCGCTTCATCCGCCGTACCGGATTCGACGGCGGCCAGGATCTGGTTTGCTTCAGCGGATGGGGCCTGGAAGGCCTCACGCAGGTAAGCGGCATTGACCTTGAAATCGAAGGTGCCGAGCTGATCGGTATCCAGCCCCCAATTGACACCAAAATCGATGCCTTCGAATTCTCGAGGGTTGAGGTTCACATATTGATCGGCCACTTCGATAATTTCACCCGCCGGGGTCAGACCTGCGGCGGTGTAGAGCGCGACTTCATCTGCCGTGGGATCAGCTCGCACCACGTTCGGGTTAGAGCTACCATTCAGCCGAAGGACGTAGTCCAGCGAAATCTGGTTTTGGTCACCAAAGATGCCAACCACGTCTTCTTGTTCGATCCGCCACCAGTCGAGCGTGAAGGTGAGGTCGTCGACGAAGGATGGCTGATAGACCATTCCGATCGAGATATTGTCATTCTCCTCAGGCTGTAGATCTGGCCCGCCTGACCGCACACTTTCAACAGAGACACTGTCGCAGTCGCCTGTGTCGAAATCTGTGCCATTTGCGCGGGCGGTCGCTTCACACAGGATCCAGTCTTCACGTCCACCATTAACCCGACGGATGCCCGTCGCGTTGATTTGCTCTAGATTTGGCGCACGGAAGCCTTGCGAATAGGCCCCGCGGATTTGGAAGTCCGGGTGGAGATACCAGGACAGCGCGACCTTGGGCTTCGCGACACTGCCAACATCCGAATAATCCTCTGCCCGAATGGCAAGCTGCGCATCCAAGCGGTGCACCAGCGGAATATTCATATCCTCGCTCACCAACGGCACCGCGAGTTCAGCAAATGCTGAGAACACATCGCGATCACCGTCCGTATCGGGCGTCGGGCTGGAGCCCATAACGTCACTCGGAATAACGTTGCCCGTCACAGAATCTGTGAAGAAAATCGTTCCATCCAGGCGGTCGTCGCGATCATCCGTGAACTCCTCGCGGCGATACTCTACCCCGAGGGCGACACCGAGATCGCCGGCTGGCAAATCATAGATCGACCCGCTGGAGAGTTTGAAATCCGCAAGCGTGAGAGACGTTTCGCCGACGCGAGACACCGGCACAACAAAGCTGTCAATCGATGCTTGGCTATTAAACGTGCCGGGCGCATTTGTGTCGTTTATGTCACCGCCCGCGAAAATGTTGTAAGCGTCTGCGGTGGTGCCGTTGATGGCTTGCTGAAACAATGTGTTGCTGACGCGATTGGTGATGTCGGTCGTCTCGGCTTCAGAGTGCAGCAAGGCCGTTTCCCAATTCCAATCACCCCAGTCGCCTCTCAACCCCCCCAGCAATCTGAAGCTTTCATTCTCGACATCAACGCGCCTTGGACCGATATCCAGAGGACGGTAGTCGCGGATTTCGAGATGGACGCCAAACGGGTTGTAGAAGGCGTCCGCCGAAACCACCAAACGACCACTGGACAGAATTTGGGCTGCTTCGCGCTCGCGATTATAGTCGGCGTGATAATAAGTGGCTTCACCAAAGAACTCGGTTCCGTTCAAGAATTCATGGTTGACGAAAGCCATGATGTTTTGGCGTTCGGTATTGCCAACCAGCTCGCGATACCGCGCGCGATCGAGGCGAAGCGAGGTGTCGATGGAAGCGCCGGCATCCGCACATACGCCATTGCCGAGGTCGATGGTTCCCATGCCGTCACAGGCCTCCAAAGAGGCTGGCTGAATGTGAAAATCGTCATCGCCAAGCGCCGCAATCGTGCCATCGAGCGACCGAAACTCCGCCCATTGGGTCTGCGTGGAGAGGTTGCGCAACTGGGTATCCCCTTCAAACGGTGTGCCTTCGAAGAAGGTCCGCAAATCCTCGGTGCTTGAATTGCGCAGGTCCAGCGCTGAAAAGCCTTCGCGATCCAGGAAATTGGCGAAAACCGAGACATTGGTCCGGTCATCATTGAAATTCTTGCCCCATTTGACCGTGCCGGTCAGTTCTCGTAGATCGTTATTCTCGGCGCCACCATAACGCAGGCTGACATCAAACCCTTCAAAATCATCTTGTGTGATCGTGTTGATCACACCGGCGACCGCATCGGTGCCATAGATCGCAGCGGCGCCGTCGCGCAGAACTTCCAGACGTTGAATGCCGGTCACGGGCAGAGACTGAGAGTTGACCGTATTAACGGGCACAAAATCCTCAACCTGCGTTCCGGGGTGCAAGACGAGACGCCGCCCGTTCAACAGAACCAATGTGTTGCCCGTGCCGATGCCGCGTAAATTGATCGAGCCAATGTCGCCGCGTGCACCATTGACCCCAGTAAATTCTGCTTCTGAGAAAATGATGTCCCCAACCTGCGGAATAGCGCGCAGCAATTCATCGCCACTGCCCGCGCCTGTGACATCAATATCATCGACATCGAGAACCGTGACTGGCAATGCACCGGCAATGTTAGACCCCACGATCTGAGACCCGACGATCACAACTTTATCGAGCTCGCGCGCGTCGTCGACATCGCTTGGCGCGTCTTGCGCCAGTGCAAGAAGTCCCGTGGCAAAAACGCTGCTTCCCAATAAAGCGGCTTTGAGTGATGTCTTGACGATCATGTCCAATTCCTCCCGATACAATTCATCAAAGCTACGATTGCTGGGGATTTTTCGTGGAGCAATGTCTTTAAACAAGTAGGGGCATAACCTTATGTTATGTCATTTCAACCAGAAATAGCTCTCAGCTCATCCGTGAGATGGTCTAAAAAGTCCCGCTCGAAGATCGACAAATTATAGTTCTCACGGACAATGGCCCCGACGGAAAGCCCAATGTTTTCGGCAAATTCATAGATATCCACATCCGAGCTCGATGGACCACGAGCGGCATACTCATCGACGATGGCGATCCCGGCGCCGCTGGCGACCAACATCTTTGCGATGTAATAGGTGTTCACGACTATTCGTTGCGACTGTTGTATTTCCGACACGTTTTCAAGATGCGAACTCAGCAAGTGCCCTAGCGGCGCGTCCACGTTCAAATAAATGAGCGGCTCACCAATAAGATCCCGCGCCGTAATCTTTGCGCGTTTATCATCCCAATAGCCGCTCGGGGTCACACAAACAAAGTTCGCGGTCGTGATTGGAACAATCCTCAATCCCTCGCGCGGATAGGGCTGATAGGAAATTGCAATATCGGTTTGCTCATTGCGCAATGCACTGACCGCCTCATCGAAATGAAAGGTCTCAATTTCAATGCTGGTCTTACTGTGTCGTTTTGCAAAAGCGGCAATGGCCTTCGGCCCGGCTGAGAGGCCAATGCTTGGCGCCAGCGCGATGCGCAATGGTTTTTCATCGCTCAGGTTTGCGTTCGCTGCGCGCGCGCGAAACCGGTTCACCTCGCTAAAAACCTTCGCGGCACCTTCAAACAGATCAGCAGCCTCTTTCGTGGGAACGAGCCCGGTCGTAGTGCGCTCAAAAAGCGCATATCCAAGCGTGTCTTCTGTATGTCGCAAGACTTTTGAGACGGCCGGTTGGGAGACCCCGAGCAACTCGCCCGCCTTGCTGATCGAGCCGGCCGAATAGACGGCGTAAAAGACTTCTATTTGCCGCAACCTCATAACACTGGGTTATCATGCTGCAGAAAGGAGTAAACTCGATATATGCCATGATGAATTCAATTACTGCTCATTTGCGCGATACAATCATGAGAAGCCTGAGAATGCTATTTGCCGAATTGCACCGTATACTCGGCGGCCGCACGCGCGTGTCTGGCGCGAGTGGGCTTTGCAAAACCGCGAGGCGACCCGCTTTTAAACGCGGATTAGAGGGCGTCTACAATCCGATTTGATTGTTCACCAAGATCAATCGCGCCGTCCGGTGTCGAGATCTTGCAATTGAGCGCGTTTCCCGGTCGCAGATAGTCGGGATCCTTCCGCGCCCGTTTCGCAATGATCTCGCTTCTTTGCACGGGCGACATCAACGCGCCCACAAGCATGGCGAGTTTGCCGGGGACTTTGAGCGCGACCCCACCCGGCGTGCCGGTTGCGATCATATCGCCCGGTTTGAGATCTCTTATCTGGGACAGTTCGGTCAAAGTCTCCGCTGGTTTGTGGATCATATCAGCCGCAACATTCTTCTGGCGTTCCTGCCCGTCCACAGACAAGGTCAGCACCAATTCTCCGTAACGACGTAACTCCTCCGCGCTGAGCAAGACGAGGAATGGCCCCGTTGGACCAAAGGTTCGATACGACTTGGCCTTGCAGAATTGTTCGTGAGAGACTTGCACGTCTCTCGCAGAAATGTCGTTTGTGATGGTCAGCGCGCCGACAAAATCGTGCAAGTTTTCCTCGGTCACATCGACCGGCTCTGTAACGGGGCGCGATACAATCAGCGCGAGCTCTATTTCATAGTCGAGCGCTTGCACATGCGCGGGTCGAACCACGTCGTCTTTAGGACCGCAAATGCTGGACGAGGCCTTATGGAAAAAAATGTTGTGAATGGCGTCTTTGGGGTCACGTCCAATCTCTTTTAAGTGGCTCGCATAGTTCAATCCCTGGCAGATATAGTCTGCATCCTGCGTAACAGGGCTGAGCAGTTCGAGCGTCTCGAACGACAGGTCAAATGATGCAGCATCTCTCGCAGCCTCGACGCCTCCGGCAGAAAGGAAACGACCGGTCGTCGGCCAATCGCCCGTCAGGACAGCGACTTTTCCGTTTGAATGCACGCCCCATTGCGGCCCGGCCTCGGATTGAAATCGTACAACTTGAATCGCCATGATGCGATCTCCCGGAATTAAAACAAATAAGTATCGACGGCATCGCGGGCCTGGTCCGGGGTCGCCCCGAGAAGGCGCAGCATCGCGTCGCATGTATCGCGGCTGATCGACTTTTGACGCCGGCCGACAAGTTGCGCTTCGACCGCGAGCACCATTAAAGCGCCGATCTGGAACAAACGAAAACGGTCCGGCACCTGAAGCGGTTCGCCCTGACGAATGGCCAGCCGAATGTCGGCGAGCAGGTTCTGCGCAAAGTCCAGCTGCATATCAAACGCATTTTTTGAGGCTTCTGACAGCATCTTGCCCCAATCCGGGTTGGCAGCGGCGCGTGAAATAAACATGTCAGTCGATACGACGATCCGACCCAGTCCCGTATCAACGTCTTGCACACGCTCGGCAATGTCTTCCGCCAGAACGATGGCAATGGCTGTCGCGGCTTCGCGGATGAGTTGTTCACGGTCATCAAAATGATTGTAGAACGTGCCGTTAGACAGACCTGCTGCCCGCGTCAGTTCCTGCACCGTCGTGTTCAGCACACCGCGCTCAGCGACAAGCGCAATCGCACTATCAATCAACAAAGAGCGGGTCCGCATGCGTTTGCCTTCATTGCGGGCGCGGTCGTGGAAGAAGTGTTGCACAGAGCCATCCTTATCCGAGCTTCGATTGGACGGTCTTAGCACTAATTGTTGACAATGTCAAAAATGAGAGTATGTTTATTTTTGAGTTTATGTTAAATTCTGGGGTGACGGGGCGACGGTCAATACGTCGACAGCGCCCCCCCCCACAAACAAGGAGATCAGCATGGATCTGGGACTGGCTGGAAAATCTGCCATTATTTGTGCATCATCACGTGGCCTCGGCAAGTCGTGTGCAGCGTCCCTGGTACGCGAAGGTGTCAATGTCGTGATAAATGGACAGGATGCCGATGCGCTGGCCAACGCGACAGAAGAGTTGATGGCGATTGGTGGCGGCACCGTGACATCGGTTGCTGGCGATATTGAGAATGCGGCAGATCGCGATCGGCTTTTTGAGGCCTGCCCGACACCTGACATTCTGGTGAATAATAATGGCGGCCCACCTCCGGGTCTGTTTCTGACCTGGGGTGAAGATGAATGGAATGGCGCGCTTCAGTCCAATCTTCTCGCGCCGCTCATGATGATCAAAGCGGCCCTGCCCGGCATGCAGGAACGAAAGTTCGGGCGTATCGTCAATATCACCTCGGCCATGGTGAAATCGCCTCATCCCTTTATGGGGCTGTCGACAACTGCCCGCACCGGGCTGACCGCCATGTGCAAGGCATTGTCACTCGACGTCGCCAAGGACAATGTGACCCTCAATAATATGTTGCCTGAACGGTTCGACACCAACCGACAGAAACAAATGGCGCATCTCGCGGCCGCGATGAAGCAAACCACCGTGGAAGAAGAGCGCGCGGCCATCATTGAAGCGATCCCCGCCAAACGTATGGGGGACCCTGACGAATTTGGCGAGGCGTGTGCTTTCCTGTGCAGTGCGCAGGCTGGCTTCATCACGGGCCAGAACCTTCAACTCGATGGCGGCGCCTATTCCGGACTGATGTAATCCGAGGAGGAAAATCTCATGGACCCTGTTTTACTTGCAAAAATTCTCTTGAGCTTTGTGGCGATGCTTCAATGTATCGGCCCGATCCGCGCTGATTTCAATCAGACGCATGCCACCAATCCGCTCTGGACACCGCATGCACGATTTCATGTAGTTTGGCAGGTGCTGGCACAGTCTGGCGTTTCTCTGATCGCTCTGGCGCTCATATGGGTCTTTCCTAGCCCGTTCACGATCTGGTTGGCGGTCATCATCAATTTCAATTGGCTGGTCAGCTTCTTCGCGACGCTCTCGAGCATGTCGCTTTATGACGGCTCGCTGAAAGATGTGAATGGGATCAAACCGTTCAAATTCAATCTGGGCGGCAGCACGCTTGAAATCGATACGAACCTGTTTGGTGCAGGCTTGCTCACAATCATCAATTCGGCCGCCGTGGTCGTATTGCTGTCTAACCCAGACGCTGTCGCGGCGCTTTAATACGGAGGGTCATGATGAAACTCGATCCAACAATGATCCAGACCGAAGAAGTTCTGAACTGGCGGGGTCTGCACCTGCTGTACTACTCACAGTCCTCGTGCTCTCAGAAAGTGCGTATTCTGCTCGCGGAGAAAGGCGTTTCCTATGTCTCTCGCGAAGTCGACATCAAAAACGCGGCGCACACCTCGCCGTGGTATCTGGGGATTAATTCACGCGGTGTTGTTCCCGTTCTCGTGCATGACGGCGATGTCCATATCGAAAGCAATGATATTTTGCGCTATATCGATGAGACATTCTCTGCCGCCCACAAATGGGTTCCAGCGGAAGGCGCTCACAAGGACATCACGGACAAGCTCCTGGCGCTGGAAGCCGACCTCCACACGCACTTGCGGGTCGTGACCATGGGATACTTGTTACCCCATTCCGTCGCCAAAAAGAGCGATGCCGAACTGGAAGCCTATGCCAGCAATGGCAAGGACGATCCTTATCGCGCGGCACAGATAAAATGGTGGCGTGACTTTGGCGAGCATGGCGTGACGGACGATCAAGCGCGCGCAGCAGTCCTCGCCTTTCACAACGCCTTCAGTCAACTGGAAGATCTATTGGGGGATCGTCAGTGGCTCTTAGGCGACCAGCCCACAGTCATTGATATCGCTTGGTTCATCTCATTGCATCGAATTGCATTAGCTGGTTACCCGATCAATGCGCACCCGAAGCTGAACAAGCTCTATCAGCGTATGAAAGCCCGCCCTGCGTTTCGAACAGAAATCGCGAAAGG
>ERZ1740070.698-NODE-698-length-22411-cov-30.820451_pt1 | contig 22411 bp, 26 predicted proteins | sample MGYA00581734_ERZ1740070 | MGnify/ENA primary metagenome ERZ1740070 (study PRJEB43018, sample SAMN04849744) | marine metagenome | isolation source: floating plastic debris | place: Pacific Ocean | collected 2008-09-01 | study: EMG produced TPA metagenomics...
TTGGCATCATAGACATTCAGTGTTTCGCGATCGACGCTCATGCGAACAACACGATCACGGCCAAAGAGCCCACTACGATCGCCGTCAGCAGCATGCGCAGTTGCATCCACCAATCCGGTGTCGCGCCCATGCGCCAGAAATACCAATCCAGCACCAGAACCCCCAAAAACCCGATCATCAGCGTGATGGCCGAACTGGCGGCCCCGCTTCCGGTTGTGAAAAACACCCAGAGCGCGGGGATGACCGAAAGGAAAAACCCGGTCGCGGCCTGTTTTTCCTCTAGCCGCGCGGCAAAGCCCCAGAGCACGCCTGACATGAACGACAGGATGATCGCGCCGTAAAACAGTGACACGAAAGGGCCCACAAATCTGGGGCCAAAGATCTCAATGCCCCATGCCTGGACCCCGGGCGATATCGCGCTTAGGGCGCCCCAGAAGAACGGGATGAGGCCCGCAAGCCCCAGATAGAGCGGCATGCGTGGCACCTGTTCATTCATCCGGATTTCTCCATCGCCAGGCGCGCGCCAAGGGCGGCAAAGGCGGCCGCAAACCCGCGATTGAGCCACCGCATTGCAACCTCAGAGGCCAGCAGGCGGTCTCGCGCGGTGGCCGCAAAGAGCCCGTAGAGCACGAAAACGGCAAAGGTCATGGCCATGAAAATCGCGCCAAGGCCCAGCATTTCGACTGTTGCGGTGCCGGGATTTCCGGACAGGAAGGGCGGCAAAAGCGCCAAAAAGAAAATCGACAGTTTCGGATTGAGCACATTCAGCAAAACCCCACGTTGCATGATCCGAACGGGGCGTTCCCGGCGCTGATCAGCGCTGACAGCCAAAGCGCCGCCGGACTTCAAGCTTTGCCACGCGAGATAGAGCAAATAGGCCACGCCCGCGAATTTAACGACCTGAAACAAAAGCGCTGATGTGTGCAGGATCGCAGCGAGCCCAAAGCTTGCCGCCAGCAAGTGCGGGACAATCCCGGCGGTGCAGCCAAGGGCTGCGTAAATCGAAGCGCGGTGACCTTGGCCCAAGGCCACGGCGATGGTGTAAATCACGCCCGTGCCAGGCGCGATAACCACGACCAAAGCGGTGATCAGAAATTGTAGGCTCATCCAGACCCTCAAATGAAAAAACAGCGGCCCATTCTGCGCTTGAAATGCGCGTGGGGGCCACTGCCATCCTTAACGTCCTGCGGACGCGCGTCTAGGGAAATGCGCCAAGGTCAAGCCTCAATGAACAAACCTCCCCGGCGCCATATGATGTTCAAAAAGGTGCAAGAGCCAAGTTCAATTGCCTTGCTAACCATGTCACGCGAACACCGTGACATGGGACTTTGCTCACTGGGTCATAACTTCGTCGCGATTAAATGCCTGACCTTCCCGTGGCGGGCGGCCAATGACATCCTTAAGATCTTCCAACTCAATAAAATTGTCGGCTTGACGACGCAGCTCATCCGAGATCATCGGTGGCTGGCTGCGAATGGTCGAGACGACGGACACGCGAACGCCCTGACGCTGCAGGCTTTCAATCAGCGGGCGAAAATCGCCGTCACCGGAAAACAGCACGATGTGGTCAATCCTTGGGGCCAGTTCCATCGCGTCCACAGCCAATTCAATGTCCATATTGCCTTTGACTTTGCGGCGACCTTGGCTGTCAGTGTACTCTTTTGCCGGCTTCGTCACCATGGTGAAGCCGTTGTAGTTGAGCCAATCCACCAGGGGGCGGATGGGCGAATACTCGTCATTCTCAAGCAGGGCGGTGTAGTAAAAAGCCCGCAGTAATTTTCCTCGGCGCATGAACTCCGATCGGAGCAATTTGTAGTCAATATCGAATCCCAATGCCTTTGCCGCGGCGTATAGGTTCGATCCATCGATGAACAGCGCCAGCCGTTCGTCTTTGTAAAACATACTGTTGTCCTTTCAAAAGGGCTGAACCACGATTGATCACACACACGATCCGCGTCATGATTGCCGGTGGCGCGAGACAGTATGAATTCATTTGCACCTTAGCAAGTAATTCCGCTACGTCACTTTCAGAGTTGCAAACTGACGCTAATAACTGACAAGTATGCTCGGGAATCCAATAAAAAAAGAGGTCTTGATTGCTTTAGGTGCCAATCAGCCGTCTCGGGTGGGCCCGCCTCAGCAAACACTCGCACTGGCGCTGGAGAGACTGGCAGAAATGGGCTTGCGGGTCTTGAAATCGAGCCTGTTTTACCACACGCCGTCTTTTCCAAAAGGCAATGGTCCTGACTATGTGAACGCTGCCGCCCAACTGGAAGTTGCACTTGAAGCTCAATCCGTTCTTGCGGCACTGCATGAGGTGGAGGCGGAATTTGGGCGAGAACGGGTTCAGCGTTGGGGCCAACGCACGCTGGATCTGGATTTGATTGCCATAGACGATGAGGTGCATCCCGATCAGGCGACATTTTACGCCTGGCGCGATCTTCCGCCCCAGCACCAGGCGGAGCGTACGCCGGAGCAGTTGATCTTGCCCCATCCCCGGCTTCAGGATCGTGCTTTCGTCCTGGTTCCGCTGGCGGATGTGGCCCCGACATGGCGTCATCCGGTTCTTGGGCAGACTGTCGCCGCGATGCGCGATGCCCTGGATCCTGCTGATTTACGAGAGGTCGTGCCGATTTAGCGCCGTCAGCTGGGCGCGACGGGGCCTATTATGCGCTTGTCATTCACCCGCTTGAGGCCTACATACGAGGCTTCTAGCCAAGATATGCCGAGATCGGAGTTTGTATGGCCCGCGTTACCACAGAAGACTGCGTTGATAAGGTTCCTAACCGCTTTGACCTCGTCATGCTTGCAGCGCATCGCGCGAGGGAGATCTCTTCGGGCTCCGCGATCACTGTGGATCGTGACAATGACAAAAACCCTGTTGTTGCCTTGCGCGAAATTGCGGATGAGACCCAATCGGCAGAAGACCTGCGCGAGCGCTTGATCGAATCGAACCAGACGCAGATCGAAGTTGATGAGCCGGAAGATGATTCCATGGCGTTGCTCATGGGTGGTGAGCCTGACAAGCCCGCCGATGATGACATGCCAGAGGAAGACTTGCTCCGCGCGCTGATGGAGGCGCAGGGCGAGGGGTAATCCACCGTCCCTGACGCCCGCTTGGGGGGTGCGTACATGACCATCGCAACCCAAGACTTTGCGGCCACTGACCTGATTGAGCTCGTTCGGCAATACAACCCGAAAGCCGACGAAGCCAAGATCGCCTCTGCGTTTGAGTTTGGGGCAGAGATGCATGATGGGCAATTCCGCTACTCAGGTGAGCCCTATTTTTCCCACCCTGTCGCGGTTGCCACGATCCTTGCCGAGCAACGCCTTGATGATGCCACGCTGATCACAGCGCTTTTGCACGACACAATCGAGGACACGCGCGCGTCCTACGCTGTGGTCGAAGAAAAATTTGGTCAGGAGATCGCGGATCTCGTAGACGGCGTGACTAAGCTCACCAATCTGGAGCTTTCCAGCAGTGAGACAAAGCAGGCCGAGAATTTCCGCAAGCTTTTTATGGCCATCTCGAAAGACATGCGCGTTCTTTTGGTGAAGCTGGCCGACCGGCTTCACAACATGCGCACCATCAAACACATGGCGCCCGAAAAGCAGCTCAAGAAAGCGCGGGAGACGATGGATATCTTCGCGCCGCTCGCTGGCCGCATGGGTATGCAATGGATGCGCGAAGAACTGGAGGATCTGGCGTTTCGTGTGATCAATCCGGATGGGCGCAACTCCATCATTCGCCGCTTCATCACGTTGCAGCGCGAAACCGGGGATGTGATCGAACGCATCACCGCGGATATGCGCCATGAACTGGAAACATCCGGCATCAAGGCTGAGGTCTATGGCCGCGCCAAAAAACCCCACTCGATCTGGCGCAAGATGGAGGCCAAGCAAATCGGCTTCTCTCGTCTTTCGGACATCTACGGGTTTCGTATCCTGACCGAGAACGAAGACGACTGTTATCGCGTGCTCGGGGCGATCCACAGGCGATGGAGGGCTGTGCCCGAGCGCTTCAAGGATTACATCAGCCAGCCCAAATCGAACGGGTACCGCTCGATTCACACCACGGTGTCCGGGCGCAATGGCAGGCGGGTCGAAGTACAGATCAGAACGCGACAAATGCATGACGTGGCGGAAACAGGTGTCGCCGCGCACTGGTCCTACCGTGACGGTGTGCGCTCGGAAAACCCGTTTGCGGTCGATCCGACGAAATGGATTTCAAGCCTCAACGAACATTTTGAGGCCAACGACGATCACGATGAGTTTCTCGAAGCTGTGAAGCTCGAGATGTACTCGGACAAGGTCTTCTGCTTCACCCCCAAGGGCGACGTGGTGAAACTGCCGCGCGGGGCGACACCGATTGATTTCGCCTACGCCATCCACACCCGCATCGGCCATGCCTGCGTTGGCGCCAAAATCGATGGCATGCGGGTGCCGCTCTGGACCCGGATCAAGAACGGTCAATCGGTGGATGTCATCACCGCCGAAGGCCAGACGCCCCAGGCCACCTGGCTCGATATCGCCACAACGGGCCGCGCGCGGGCGGCGATCCGAAAGGCGCTGCGCGAGGTTGATCGCGATCGTTACATCAAACTGGGCCGCGAATTGGCGCGATCCGCCTTTGACAACGTGCGCAAGCGCGCCACTGACAAAGCGCTGCAAAGCGCCGCCAAAACTTTGCGTCTGGAGGACAGCGACGAACTTCTGGCGCGGTTGGGCAGTGCCGAGCTGACAGCCCAGGAAGTTCTGCACGCTGTCTATCCAGATGTGGCCGCGCAAACCGCAAACCTCGTTGGCCGGGATCGGGCTGTCATCGGCTTGGGTCGCAACCAGAATTTCCGGCGCGCGCGCTGTTGTCAGCCGATCCCGGGCGAAAGAATCGTCGGCATCACCTACCGTGGCAAGGGCGTTGTGGTGCATGCCATCGATTGCGAAGCGCTGTCTCAATTTGACGACCAGCCAAAACGCTGGCTCGATCTGCACTGGCATGCTGGCGACCACCCGCCGGAGTATGATGCGACCATCGAGATCACCATCGGCAATGATGCAGGCGTCTTGGGGCGAATTTGCACATTGATCGGAGAGCAGAAGGCCAATATCTCCAACTTGACGTTTCTGGACCGCAAGCCGGATTTCTTTCGCCTGCTCATTGATGTGGACGTGCGCGATGCCGAGCATCTGCACATGATCATCTCTGCCCTCGATGCCGAAAGCCAAGTGGCTGAAGTGGCGCGGCACCGGGATCCTGAGAAGGCGGCCAACGGCTCAGAGCGTCTGTAAGGTAGGAGACAGCTAGAGTTGGTTTTCAAGCGTCGCGAAAAACAGACGAATACACGCAAAGTGCTGGAGTTTCTCTGGCCCAAGAGCGGCTATGCGCGTGCGTTCAACTACGTCAAACTGCGCGTCCACCGTATCCCCGATGAGCCGGAGCGGATTGCACGCGGCATCTTTGCCGGCGTGTTCGTCACGTTCTCTCCTTTCTTTGGGCTGCATTTCTTCCTGGCCGCAGGGCTCGCCAAGCTCATGCGCGGCAACATCGTGGCCTCGCTTTTTGCCACATTTGTAGGCAATCCACTTACGTTTTTCTTTATCGCCACGGCCTCCTTGCAGACGGGCAATCTGCTGCTTGGACGCATAGGAGGTTGGGGCGACAACGCCGAGGCCAACCGATCCGTGGGTGGCAAGTTTGTCGACGCGTGGGGCGATCTCAAGCACAACTTCTTCGCCATGTTCACTGATGAAAGGGCGGACTGGAAAAATCTGTATGTTTTCTACGATGAGGTGTTTTTCCCCTACATGATTGGAGGCCTCGTGCCCGGCGTGATTTTCGGGATCTTGTTCTATTACCTCAGCCTTCCGGTAATCCAGGCGTATCAGAAGCGTCGCAAAGGAAGGTTGAAAGAGAAACTCCTGGCGCTCAAGGAAAAAGCGTCGGGGAAGGCTGACGGCACGTCCCGACAGGACTAGATTAGCATTTAGGAAAAAAGGGAGAGCGTTATGGCGTCTGAAAATGACCTGAGGCTTGGTGTGAATATTGATCATGTGGCAACCGTGCGGAACGCGCGCGGCGGTGCGTACCCGGATCCCATTCGCGCGGCCAAGCTTGCCGAAGAGGCCGGTGCCGATGGCATCACCGCGCATCTGCGAGAGGATCGCCGCCACATCTCGGATGACGATATCGAACGTCTGATGGACAGCCTCACCCTGCCGCTGAATTTCGAGATGGCCGCGACTGAAGAGATGCGCGAGATTGCCCTGCGGCATAAACCACACGCGGTCTGCATCGTGCCTGAAAAGCGCGAAGAACGCACCACGGAAGGCGGGCTGGAGGTTGCGCGCGAAGAAAACCGGCTGGCCCACTACATCGCGCCCCTGCGTGATGCTGGCTGCCGCGTTTCGATCTTCATCGCGGCAGATCCACGTCAGATCGACGCGGCCAACCGCATTGGCGCGGAAGTCATTGAGCTTCACACCGGGGCCTATTGCGATGCCATTGCGGAAGGCGATGTTGAAACCAGAGATCGCGAGTACCAGGCCTTGCGAGAGATGGCCGCCTACGGCGCCTCCTTGGGGCTTGAGGTGCATGCTGGTCACGGCCTGACATTTGACTCGGTCGGCCCGATCGCGGCCTTCCCAGAGGTCAAAGAGCTCAACATCGGGCATTTTCTGATCGGTGAGTCGATTTTCTTAGGGCTAAGCGATGCCATTGTCGAGATGCGCCGCCTGATGGACGAAGCGCGTGGCGCGCCGTTGCGGACGGCTGGATGATCTTTCGGTCGAAATCTGCCGGTTGCGCAGATTTACGCGCTGCAAGTGCCTTGAAAGGCGGACAGACGGGCGCGCGGTTTGGCCAGTGACATGAGCTATAGCACAGAGCGCAACACCGCCATGTCGGCGCGCTCTATCTTGCTCAGCCTCTTGGCGCTGCTGATCGGTGGATGGGCCATCTGGACGTTGGAAACCGCCCGGCAAGGCCTCACATTCACAGAGCTGACAGTCGGGCCCACGCCCGTGACACGCATCAGTGACGGCTCGAACGGCCCGCCCGTCGTCATAGCGCACGGGTTTGCGGGCTCACGCCAGATGATGCTGAGCTACGCCAACGCCTTGGCGCAGGGCGGCTACACCATCTACAATTTCGATTTCGAAGGGCACGGGCGGCATCCCGATCCCATGCGCGGGGATGTCTCGTCCATTGAAGGCACCACGCAGCGCCTCGTGGACCAAACCATCAGCATCGTCGATTTGGCGGCCGATGGCGAAACGCCGGTTGCGCTCCTGGGGCATTCCATGGCCACGGATGTTCTTGTCCGCGTGGCACGCGATGACCCGTCCGTCGGGCCCGTTGTTCTGCTGTCCGCGTTTTCCAACGCCATTGATGCCGACACCCCAGATGATCTTTTGCTGATCACCGGGGCATGGGAGAGCGCGTTGGCCGAGTTCGCCGAAGACGCGCTTCAGATGGTCGATCCAGAGGTGAATTTGGGGGCGACGGTCGAGACGGAAAACGTGCGTCGCAAAGCCATCCTCGCCCCCAATGTCGAACATGTGGCCATTCTGCATTCCCGCGTCGGGCTCGAGGAAACAGAGGCCTGGCTCAACGGGTTCTACGATCGCACCAGAGAAGATCACGTCGCGATCCAGACAGGCTGGCCGCTCATCGCGCTGCTCTTTGCGATCACGGTGCTCTTCCGTCCCCTGATGCAGATCTATCCGGACGAGCCTTTGGCCGCGCCTCGTTTGAACGGATACGCGTTTTCCGTCGTCGCGCTTGTCCCGGCCGTTCTGACGCCCTTGCTGGCCTTCCCATTTGATCTGCATTTCTTGCCAGTGCTCGTGGCAGATTACCTCGCGCTGCATCTGGCCATCTATGGCCTGCTGCAGATATGGATGCTGATTTGGTTGAAAGGCCGTCTGCCGCGCCCTGATCTGACGGCCGCCATCATTCTCGCGGCTTGGGCGATCCTGGTCTTTGGCACGGCGCTTGATCGTTACGGCGCGAACTTCTGGCCCGCACCGGGCCGCATGAGCCTCATTGCGGCGCTCTGTCTTGGTGCAATCCCGTTCATGATTGCCGACAGCTATATGGCGTATGGGGCGCCGTTTTGGCAACGCTTTGTGGGTCGGGTCGCGTTTTTTGCCTCGCTCGGGGCCGCCGTCGCCCTGGATTTTGAAGGGCTGTTCTTTTTGTTGATGATCGCGCCTGTGCTGGTGCTGTTTTACTTCACCTTTGGCATCATGGGGCGGATCACAGGCAAAATCGCCGGTCCGTCTGCGGCCGGGCTCGGGCTTGGATTGGCCCTGGCCTGGGCGCTGGGCGTCAGCTTCCCGCTGTTTGCCGCCTGAGAGGGAATGACATGATCCTCGGCATCGGCACAGATCTTGCCAATATTGACCGTATCGCAGGCACCCTTGAGCGGTTTGGCGATCGCTTTCGAAACCGCGTGTTCACCGAGATCGAACAGCGCAAAGCAGAACGTCGTGCCGACACTCCGGGCACCTATGCCAAACGCTGGGCCGCAAAAGAGGCCTGTTCAAAGGCTCTGGGCACCGGCCTGCGCATGGGCATTTCGTGGAAGGACATGGCCGTCAAAAACCTCGAGACGGGGCAACCCGTTATGGAGGTCACAGGCTGGGCGAAAGAGCGCCTGGCGGAGATGACACCGGACGGCCACGAGGCGATCATTCACGTTTCTTTGACCGACGATCACCCCTGGGCACAGGCCTTCGTGGTGATCGAGGCGCGCGCCATGGGCGGCGAGCCTTGACACCATGGTCGCAGCGCCGCAAGAGAGGCGGGCACAAACGAGCACAAAAATTGAGCGGAGCAGACCATGGCCACTGAGGCAAAATCATCTGGCATTTGGGAAACGATCAAAACGGTTTTCTGGGCGCTGGTGATCGCTCTCATTTTCCGCACCGTGTTTTTTCAGCCGTTTTGGATCCCGTCAGGGTCGATGAAAGACACATTGCTCATTGGTGATTTTCTCTTCGTCAACAAAATGGCCTATGGATACTCCTACGCCTCATGCCCCAACATCGCCGCCTTCGGCATCGACGCCAAAAAGATCTGCGGGTTTCTGGATCGCGATAACACGCGCCTTTTGGGCGGCGGGCCGGAACGCGGAGATGTCATCGTCTTTCGCCACCCGACCAACGGCACCGATTTCATCAAACGCGTGGTGGGCATGCCGGGCGACAAGATCCAGGTCACAGATGGCGTGCTGATCATCAACGACACGCCTGTGGAACTCCAAGACGCAGGCAATTTCGTTGAGATCAAGGATGTGCAGGGCCCTCTGCGCAACATGCCGCGCTGCGAAAATGGCCCGGTGGGTTTGGGTGCGGCCTGCGAGAAATCCCGCCAGATCGAAACTCTGCCCGGCGGGCAATTCCACAATATCCTCAACATTGGCCGGATGCCCTCTGACAACACGCGCGTCTATAATGTGCCGGCGGGGCATTACTTTTTCATGGGGGACAACCGTGACAACTCCACCGACAGCCGCGTGCCCGATCGCGCAGGCGGGGTGGGGTTTGTTCCTTACGAGAACCTGATTGGCCGGGCGGACCGGGTGATCTTCTCCTCCGCTGGGCGGTCCATGCTGTTTTTCTGGACGTGGCGGGGGGATCGCTTCTTTGAGAAGCTCGAATGAAGCTCTCCTCTGAGCTGAAAGCGTTCGAAGTCAGGCTCGGTTACTCATTCCGGGATCCAGCGTGTCTGGTCCGGGCGGTGACACATGCCTCCATGTCCTCGCCCAATCGCGATGACAATCAGCGGCTTGAGTTTCTGGGCGATCGGGTGCTGGGGCTGGTGATGGCCGAGGCGCTTTTGGATCAGGACAAAGCCGCGCAAGAAGGCCAGCTTGCACCACGCTTCAACGCGCTGGTGCGCAAGGAAACCTGCGCGGATGTGGCCCGCCAGATTGATCTTGGAAAGGTCCTGAAATTGGGGCGGTCCGAGATGCTTTCAGGTGGGCGGCGCAAGCAGGCGCTTTTGGGTGATGCGATGGAGGCGGTGATCGCCGCTGTTTACCGCGATGGCGGGTTTGACGTGGCACGCGATCTGGTGCTGCGGCTCTGGGGGGAGCGCGTCCGCAAGGTCGAGGCCGACGCGCGCGATGCCAAGACCGCTCTGCAGGAATGGGCGCAGGCGCGGGGGCTGCAGCCGCCGCAATATGTGGAACTGGCCCGTGACGGACCCGACCACGCGCCGCAATTCACGATTGAGGCGAGACTGGAAAGCGGGCAGGGGTCTCAAGCTAGGGCAGGATCCAAGCGTCAGGCCGAGCAGGCGGCGGCCAGTGCGCTTCTTGAAAAAGTGCAGGCGGAGTGAGGGGCGGCTCGTCCGTCCTGACGGACCGTCTCGCTGGTGTTGGGCGCTGAAACCCGGTAGAGGCCGACACACATGACCCAAGAGACCCCAAACATGACCACCAAGGCAGGCTTTATCGCCCTGATCGGGGAGCCCAATGCCGGCAAATCGACGCTGCTCAACCGCATGGTGGGCGCCAAGGTGTCGATTGTCACCCACAAGGTGCAAACCACGCGCGCGCGCATTCGCGGCGTGACCATTGAGGGTAGCGCGCAGCTCGTGTTCGTTGACACGCCCGGCCTTTTTCGTCCTCGCCGTCGGCTTGATCGCGCCATGGTCGCAGCCGCCTGGGGCGGGGCGGCGGATGCCGATATCGTGGTGCTGTTGGTTGAGGCCCATCGCGGCATAACCGACGGCGTTGAGCGCATCCTCGAAGAGCTGCCAAAATCCGTCAAATCCCAATCCGTCGCGCTGGCTATCAACAAAATCGACCGCGTGAAGTCCGACGCGCTCTTGAGTCTGACAAAAGATCTCAATGACCGGTTTGGCTTTGTCGAGACCTTCATGATTTCAGCCGAGAAGGGCCATGGCGTGCAGGATTTGCGCAGCTGGCTTGCCAAATCGCTGCCCGAAGGGCCCTGGCTTTACCCCGAAGATCAACTTGCCGACCTGCCGATGCGCATGATCGCTGCCGAGATGACGCGCGAAAAGCTGACGCTCCGGCTGCATCAGGAATTGCCCTATCAATTGACGGTCGAAACCGAAGGCTGGGAGGAGCGCAAGGACGGGTCGGTCAGGGTCGATCAGATCGTCTATGTCGCCCGCGATGGCCACAAGGGCATTCTGCTCGGCAAAAAGGGCGAGACCATTAAGGGCGTGAGCCAGGCCTCTCGCGCCGAGCTTGAAGAGTTCCTTGGCCGCCGGGTGCATCTGTTCCTTCAGGTCAAAGTCCGCCCCAACTGGCTGGACGAGGCGGAGCGCTATTCGGAAATGGGCCTTGATTTCAAGGACGGAGGCGCGTGAGCCGTCTGACATCCGAGTTTTGGGTGCAGGCCTATCTGGCGCGGCTCCGGATGTCGGGCATCCCGGCCTTTGTCACCAGCCACGGGGATGATCACGCGGGCGCGATCATCGTCAAACTGAACACACTTGATGGGCAGGCCAGGGTTTTTCAGCGTGGGTTCGACATTCTCTCGGAAACGCGCGGATGGGACATCTTGGCGGACGGTGCGGAGACAGATGTGGATCAGGCGATTGCCCGACAAAAGGGATTTGACCCGGATATCTGGGTGATTGAGGTGGAAGATCGCGCCGGGCGGCACCTGTTGGATGAGCCGGGCCTCTCGGATTAGGTGCGCAGCCTTTCGCGAAAACTGCGCACCCATCTTTCAACTATTCCACTGTGATCATCCTTTGTGCCAGGACAGACTGGCTTGGCACATCCAGAATGCGCAGCTCGTAAATGCCGGGCGCATCCGGCATCTTGATCTCCACTTCCGTCAGGCCGTTCATCTTCTGCGCCGTGATCCAGGTAAAGATCGCCTGATCGGGTGCCGCCAGCGTCAAACGCTGATCAGAGCTTTCCTGTTCCACCTGCCAGGTGATCGGCACCAAGCTGCCCGCAGCGGCCGCATCTGGCGCCTCAATCATCGCGCCATCGTTGAGCGCGGCGGTCTCTGGCACCACGTCGATCATCTGTCGGGCCAGAACGCGGGTTCCTTCTTTCAGAACATAGCGCAGCTCATAAAGCCCGGGCGTCTCCGGCGTCTCCATCGCCCGTTCGGTTTGTCCACGGATGCTGAAATACTGTGAGAAATCATTGTCCGGGCTGCCCACCGGGGCCAGCACGATGTAATCGGCCTCGTTCACCGTCGGCGTCCAGCTGACCGTCATTTCGCTCTTGGCGCGTACCTGTTCCGGCCCAGAGACATTCACCTCGGCCGCCACCAGTTCGATGTCCGCGCGGGCCAGCGTCTTGTTGCCCTGTCTGAGGATGTAGCGCACCTCATACATGCCGGGATCTGCAGGTGCGGTCAGTGCCCTCTGTAAATGCTTGCGCACCTGAGAATAGTTGCCGAATTCCCCCTCGGCCGCACCTTTGGGCACAATCGCGATGTAGTCGTCGTCACTGACTTTGCCGGTCCAGCTGACCATCACAGGCTCACCGATCACCGCCGTCGATTGAACAATCACGGCAACCTCCGGCTCCACCACTTCGATCATCGCGGTGGCCATGGTCTTGGAGCCTGCCTCGAGCACGTAACGCAGCTCATAAAGCCCGGGCGAGGCCGGAGCGCGCAGGGATTTGGTCATCACCTCGCGCACCCTGCTGTATTCACCGAAAGTACCCTCATCGCTGCCCGAAGGCACGATCGTCACATAGTCGCGGGCATCCACGGTCCCGGTCCAGCTGACATCAAACACCTCGCCGGTGCGCACCTGCTCTGGCCCCGAGATGGTCACCTCCGCGCCAGAAAGCTCTATCGTGGCCCGCGCCATGGTTTTGCGCCCTTGGTCGAGCACATAGCGCACTTCGAAGAGGCCCGTCTCCCCTGGGGCCTGCAGCTCACCGCTGGTGTCACCCCGCACGCGGATGTGGCCTTGGATCTCGCCTTCCGGGCTGCCCATGGGGACAATCGTCACCATGTCGCGGGCATTCACTGTCCCGGTCCAGGACACCTCGATCCGCGAGCCGCTCAGCGCCGTCTCCACGACGCTGAGGGTAACCTCGGGCTCCGTGACTTCGATATTGCGGCTCGCCACTGTGCTTCTGTCGACCTCCAGCACGTAGCGCAGCTCATAAAGCCCCGGTTGCGCCGGTGCCGTCAGCAGCCCGTCACTTTTGTTGCGGCTGCGGATATGCCCGTCGATCGTCTTCGCGGGCGATCCGGCCGGCACGATCGTCAGGAGGTCGCGCGGATTGATCGTCGGCGACCAGCCGATTTCGAACTGTGATCCTGTCGCAATCTGATCCGGGCCAGTGAGCGTGACCTCTGTGGCGACAACCTCAACGCTGCGGGAGCCGACGGTTTTCCTGCCGTCATCGAGCACATAGCGCACTTCATAAATCCCGGGCGTACCGGGGGCGGTAAGGATCCCCTCACTGACATCGCGCGAGCGAATGTGGGTCTTCACCTCATTGCCCGGCGCATCGGCCGCGACGATGGTTAGAAAGTCGCGCGAATTGATGGTCGGCGTCCAGCCAATGGTAAACTGCGATCCAGCCGCCACCGTGTCGGGCGCGGTGATCTCAACCAGCGAATCGGTGACTTCGACCGCTTTGGTGCCCACGACTTTCTTGTCGGCATGGAGAACATAGCGCAGCTCATAGAGCCCCGGATCCCCGGGCGCTGTCAGCGTGCCATCTGCCGCATCACCCGGCCGAATATGCGTGCCGATCATTTCCGCAGGAGATCCTGCCGGTACGATTGTCACGAAATCCCGTTCGTGGATCGTGCTGCTCCAGGCGATGGGAAACTCAGCCCCGGCTTGCAGCTCATCTTCGGCGGTGAGATCGACGCGGGCTTGCGTGACCTCCATCGCGGCAAAGCCATAGGTCTCGCCGGCGATTGAACTGTAGCGGATCTCATAGGCACCGGGGCCGGACGGTGTCACCAGATCGATGTCGGAGGTATCGCCCACCCGCGCGCGGCGGCCAAATTCGCCCTCCGGGGTGCCGACGGGGACAATGTTGATCGAGTCCCCCGCCTCTACGGTGGGCTCCCAACTGACGTTGATCTTGCTTCCCTCAATCGCTGAGGCGGGGCCAGTGACGATGACCTCTGGCGCTTGGGGCTCTGCCTCAGGCTCCGGCGTTGGTGCGGGTTCCGGCTCTGGTGCAGGCGCGGGCGCTTGCGCCACGGCCTCGCTCACATTGCTGAGCGCGGTCTGCAGCTCTGTTGCGTTGCTGGCCTCGATGAACACGCCGCCGGTTTCTTCTGCCAGGCACGACAGTGATCCAACATCCTGGTCCGAGCCGATGCCAAACCCAACCACATGCGCGGTAAAGCCGACGCCACCTTGTTCAAGCGCCTTGGCCAGCGCGCATGGATCCCGGTCACAGCTTTCCAACCCGTCCGAGATCAAGACGACGGTCGCGGGGGTGTCCTCGTAGGACAGCGCCGTTGCGGCCGCCTCAACGGCATCCGTCAAGGGCGTCTTGCCACGCGGAGAGATGGCTTTGACCCGCTCGATGATCTCGGCGGTGGCCCCTGATTGCGGTTCGACCAAGGTCTCGATATCGCCGCAATCGCCCCGCTTGCGGTGGCCATAGGCCATGAGCCCCACCTGACGGTCTTCGGTCCATCCTTCCAGCAATGATCCGATCGTATCGCGGGCAATTTCAATCTTCGATACGCCTTCGATCTGGCCCCACATGGAGTTTGATCCGTCAAAGACGATCATTACATTTTCCTGGGCGGATCCCGGGCCCGCCATACCAATTGTTCCCAGGGTAATCCCGGTGGCTGCAATCACACTCTTAAAAGACATTTCGACTCCTACGTCGGCACATGATCTACAAAGTGAAGCATATCTTTGACGCCCTTCCAACCGCCTAAGCTTCGGTGTTTCAAAGGGGAGGGCCAAAAAAGGAAAGCGTGCCATGGAATGGCGGGATGAAGCGATTTTACTGTCCACACGACGGCACGGTGAAACGGCCGCGATCATAGATGTCCTGACGCCCGCCCACGGGCGCAGCAGCGGTGTCGTGCGGGGCGGCACATCGCGCAAGCTTGCCCCGATTTTGCAACCGGGTGCACAGCTTGATGTGACGTGGAAGGCGCGGCTCGAAGAGCATCTTGGCACCTTTGCGGTGGAGCCCATCCGTTCGCGCGCTGCAGCGTCCCTCGGAGACAGGTTATCCCTGTCTGGCTTGAACGCGGTGGTGTCACTTTTGCTCTTTTGTCTGCCAGAACGCGAGGTGCATGCGCGTCTTTACGACAAAACCCGCAATCTGCTTGATCTCCTCGGCCAGCCAGAGATCTGGCCTCTGGCGTATCTGAGATGGGAGGTTGCTCTGCTCGATGATCTGGGCTTCGGTCTCGATCTCACGGAATGTGCCGTTCTGGGGCCTTCGGGGGATGATCTCAGCTTTGTCTCGCCCAAAACAGGCCGCGCGGTGTCACGTTCCGGCGCTGGAGAATGGGCAGAGCGCCTGCTGCCCTTGCCGCCTGCCTTGCTGGGCCAGGGCGAGGGGGAAGACGGTGACGTGTTGCAGGCGCTGAGCGTGACGGGCCATTTCCTGACCAATCACGTCGCGCCAGAGCTGGGCCACAGACCGTTGCCAGATGCCCGTGCCCGGTTCATCGAACGGCTGGAACGCCGCGCGGGTGCCTCACTGAGCTGAGAACACCATCTTTCGGCCCGCGTCATTTGACAGAAACAGCGTGTCGATGCCGACCTCTGCGAGGGTCATCTCCTGCAATGCCGCAAAAAACACGGTCTCTGCCTCAAGGTCCGGACAGGCCATGCGTGTGGCGGCCACGTTTTCGGCTTTGAACCACGGGTAGGGCGCTGATTGGGCCCCCTGAAAACCGTTGCAAGGGGCCTTTCCCCGCAGCAGACCCTCTTCGGGAAATTCTAGTGTCACTTCGGCGGTGAACGCTGCGCCGTCGATCTCTCTAAGAATCCAAACCGTATCTGACGCGCCGTAGCCGCTTAGTGTCTCATCCGCGCAGGAAAAGAGCGCTGTGAACGCGCTCAGCCCAAAGGCCGCGCGGATCATCGCAGCGCCAATACCAGATCAACGAGCGAACCGATGGATTTCGTTTTGTCGCGTCGATCTTCGTCGTTGATCATCGACATGCCGATGGCGGCCCCGTAGACCATGTGCGCCACTTCGGGGTTTGCGATGCCAATGCGCTTCAAAACCGTGGTCAGAACGCTCAACCGGGCCTCATCGACGCGCGCAACCACCTCTTGCGCCAAGGTCGAATTGGTCGACCAGGCGCGCACGGAGGGTTCACTGCGCAAGACAAGGTTGGTGCCACTTGGATCGGCAAGGGATTTGGCCAGCGCCTGAAAGCACTCGACGCCTCCGGCGTCTTCCTCAAGGATGCGCGACAATTCTACAATGGCCGCTTGTTCCCAAAGGGTTAAAACGCTGCCCTGGAAGTCCTGGACATCCTTGAAATGCCAGTAGAATGAGCCTTTGGTGGTGTTCAGGTGACGCGCCATGGGTTCAGCCTTCAGCGCGTCTGAGCCTTTTGACCGAAGCACATCTATACCGGAATCGACCCAGGCAGAGCGTGTCAGTCGCTTTGATTTCTGCGGTTGCATAATGCTGCCATACGCCCCCGTGCGCAGCCAGGCAAGGGAACTTGGACTATTGGGCATAAGCTCGCCGCGCGAATGCGGGTTATCCACAGCGCGATGACAAATTTTCAGCACTTATGCTGCAAGCCTTCTGAGATTTGGTTGTTTTGGCGTCAAATTCCGAAGAACGGGCGCGACTGAACCGGGCCAAATCGTTTTGCAAACGCCCGCGTGATTCCAAAAATCATGTCTCCGAAAGCGCAAAACCCGTTGTAAACCGCGACGTGCAGAGCGTTACCCCAATGCGCGACGGCGTTTCAGCGGCTCAGACTTTACCGCTTCTTGCTGCGTTTTCTTCAAGAACTTGACCGCCTTGAGGAACTCCCGGTGTGTCGGCGTATGTTCCAAATAGTCCATCAGTCGAATGAGGTTAATCGGCTGAATGCGCATCAGATGTACAATCCGCTCAACCGCCTCTTCATGGGGGTAGTGGTCAATGTACTGGCACGCTGTCTGCGTCGGGGTGAGGATGTAGTAATCCTGCTCCCGGCGCGGCGTGTATCGCGTGATATCAAAGGGCGAAGCTCCGAGCGCGTGGGATTTCGGCATCAAACAGCGGCGATCCCCTTCTTTATCTTCCAGCACATTGCCCGAGGTCTGGCGGAAGCCAATGCGCTTGAGCTTTTCAATCGCATGCTTGCGCATTGCCGGCGACAGCATATCGGCGTCGGCCCTGTCATAGTACAAATCATCAAAGATCGAAAAAAGCTGCAGCCGCTCATCGGCCAAGGTCATGTAGTGCCCGAAATTCACGCTTGCCGGATCCACAGAGGCGGCGGTGTCCGCATGGGATGCGCTGGCGGTGAAAAAACGAAACATGGCGACCTGTTTGGCTGTGCGTATCAAACACTAGCCTGCGCAGGCCAGGGATCAATCATTCAACCGCTGCGCCACCCCGTGACATGTCGTCCTTCGTGTCCTCGCCCACGGTCAGGGTGATGCGATCTCCGGCAAACCACGTCTGGCCGTATTCTACCGGCGCGCCGCCTTCGTCTACACTCAGGGCCACGGTGCGCAGCACAGGCGCGCCTTCATTGATCTGCAAATGACGGGCCTGCGTGGGTGAGGCGCGTTTGGCCGTGAACCGCGTCCAGGCGCGGGTGTAATCAGAAAGCCCATTCTCCCGCAGAGCCGCCGTGACGGAGAGGTGCTTTTGCAAGGCTGTGGGCAGGTCTGCAAACCGCTCTGCGGGAAAAACACTTTGAAAGAGCGCGATTGGCTGGCCATCGGCGCGTGATATGCCTTCATAGACATGCACCAAGCGGCCCGCCGCGAGACAGAGCGCTTTGGCTTCCGCAGCCCCCGCAGCCCGTGTTTCCAACGCCAGGATCTCCTTGGCTGGAAGCCGCCCGGCTGCGCGCAAATTTTGGTGAAACCGCACGCGTTTGCCAATCGGATAGAGCGTGCGCTCCTGCGTGACGAAAACCCCGGCGCCACGGCGCGCGTGAACGAAGCCCTCCTCTGCCAGTTGCGCCAACGCCCGGCGCACCGTGTGGCGATTCACCCCAAACCGTTGCGCCAAGGCAGCCTCAGTCGGCAGCTTATCCCCCTGGGCGTACCGACCATCGCTGATATCCCCCGCGATCGTGGCGTGGATAGACTTCCAAACCGCGGTTCTTTCAGAGGTTTTCGCCAATTCATGCCTCCTGTCGCAAAACTTTCACGCGCTGCTGTCTTGTTCGCGACGGAAAAACGCGTTAAATATTTGTCTAGTTGTATAGTTAATTAGACAAATCCGCAAGGTGTCTACATGACGGCGCAAAACGACCGAAAAGTCTGGATGAGCCTTTTGGCCAAATCTCCGGTGACTGACCTCAAACGCCTGTGGGAGGGATTTGAAGGGGCTCAACCCGGCGCGCAATCCCATGTCTGGCTCCGGGCGCCGGAGATCGGCGGCGTGATGGTGCGGGGTCGTACCGGGGCGACAGGGGCACCGTTTAATCTCGGCGAAATGACGGTCACGCGGTGCTCTCTGAAACTGCCCGGGGGCGAAGTCGGGCACGGCTACGTTCAGGGCCGGGACAAAGATCACGCGACCCGTGCCGCCCTTGTCGATGCCCATATGCAAACCGCCCAGTCCGAGGCGATCCGCCGGGACGTGCTGGATCCGCTTGAAGAAACGATGCGCGAGACGACAGAGACCCGCGCCCGCAAAGCCGCAGCCACCAAGGTGGATTTCTTTACCCTGGTGAGAGGAGAGGACTGATGCACGGCCACACACAAGACACAGCCTATCTCGAAGGCGGGTTTCAAGATGCGCCTGTCGATGCCGCGCGTGCCTTCCGGTCCGCCATGTCCGCCATGGCCCGACCGGGTCAGATTGAGCGGCTGGATACTGCCGCGCCCCCATCCCCGCTCTCCTCGGCTGCAGGCACGCTTTTGCTGACGCTCGCTGACCCTGAAACTGGCGTCTGTCTCGCGGGCGCCCATGACACCGCAGCCATGCGCGCCTGGCTGGCCTTTCACACCGGGGCGCCGATTGTCGCCGCCGGTCAGGCGCATTTCGCTGTTGGGACGTGGGACGCTCTGATGCCTCTGTCGCAATTTTCCGTCGGCACGTCCGAGTACCCAGATCGCTCCGCAACGCTCATCGTGGAAATGGAGGACCTCAGGGGCGAAGGCGTGCACCTCCGCGGCCCCGGCATCAAGACCACCGCCGCGCTCAACCTGCCGGATGCCGAGGCGATGCGGGCCAACAATGCGCAATTCCCCTTGGGCCTCGATTTCTTTCTGACCTGCGGCGCGCGCGTGGCAGCACTTCCCAGGTCCACACAAGTGTCCACTCTTGCGGAGGCAGGCTGATGTATGTGGCTGTCAAAGGTGGCGAACGGGCCATTGAGAACGCCCATGCCTGGCTTGCAGAAGAGCGGCGCGGCGACACCGCGGTGGCAGAGCTTTCCATCGCGCAAATCCGCGAACAGCTTTCTCTCGCCGTCAACCGCGTGATGGCCGAAGGGTCGCTTTATGACCCCGATCTTGCCGCGCTCGCGATCAAACAGGCCCGCGGTGATCTGATTGAGGCGATTTTCCTGATCCGCGCCTACCGCACCACATTGCCGCGCTTTGGGGCCTCACATCCGATCGAGACCGGCAAAATGCACTGCGAGCGGCGCATCTCGGCCACCTTCAAGGATGCGCCGGGTGGTCAGGTTCTGGGGCCAACCTTTGACTACACGCACCGCTTGTTGGATTTCAAAATGGCCGCTGATGGAGAGGTGGCAGAGGCCCCCCAGGGTCCGGCGACTGGGCAAGATGTGCCGCACATCACCGAGTTTCTCAACCAGGAGGGCTTGATCCAGACCGAGGCGCAAAGCGACGACACCCCGCCCGATCTGACGCGCGAGCCGCTCGAGCTTCCGGCCAACAGGGCGCTGCGTCTTCAGTCTCTCACGCGCGGGGATGAAGGGTTTGTCCTCGGCATGGCCTATTCCACGCAGCGCGGCTATGCTCGCAACCACGCCTTTGTGGGCGAGTTGCGGATCGGGGTCGTAGCGGTCGAAATAGACATCCCAGAGCTCGGCTTTAGCATCGACATCGGTGAGATCACCGTGACCGAATGCGAAACCGTGAACCAGTTTCAAGGCTCCAAAACCGAGCCTGCGCAATTCACCCGCGGCTACGGTCTCGTCTTTGGTCAGACAGAACGCAAAGCCATCTCGATGGCGCTCGTGGATCGCGCTTTGCGGTGGGAAGAACTGGGGGAGGATAACGTTGGCGCACCCGCGCAGGACGAGGAATTCGTGCTGATGCACTCCGATAACATCCAGGCGACAGGATTCCTGGAGCATATCAAGCTGCCCCACTACGTCGATTTCCAGTCAGAATTGGAGCTTGTGCGCAAAATAAGAGCGGAGGCCGCTGAGGCATCCGCTCTTAGGGCCGCTCAGGAAGCGGCCGAATGACCGGGTTTAAGCGATCACTTGGCGGCGTCGTCGTTCTCAGCTTTGAACGCGTTGGACAATGTGCCAGGAAACATGTCCCGCAGCATCTTGCCTGCCAAAAGAGCGCCGAAAAGCACCAAAAGTGCCACGCAAATATGTGTTGTTGTCATAACCAAAATTCCCTCGTTTGGTGGTGTTCACGCGTTTTTGATTACCGGGGCTTTTGGGCAAGAATTTGGCCGAAAGAGTGCTTTTCATGACAATTCAATCACCGGTAGAGCCCCATAATGGCCCCCGGCTAGCCGTAACGCACAGATATGAGGCCATAGCGTGACCGACCAAGCCTATAATTTCGCATATCTGGACGAACAAACCAAACGGATGATCCGCCGCGCCATTCTGAAAGGCCTTGCTGTGCCGGGCTATCAGGTCCCGTTTGCCAGCCGTGAGATGCCGATGCCCTACGGATGGGGCACCGGCGGTGTACAGGTGACCTCGGCCACTCTGGTTCCCGAGGACCGCCTGAAAGTCATCGATCAAGGCGCCGATGACACAACCAATGCGGTCTCCATCCGCAAGTTTTTTGAAAAAACCGCTCAGGTTGAGACGACCGAGGAAACCACGCAGGCCACTGTGATCCAGACCCGCCACCGGATCCCGGAAGAGCCGCTGAGCGAAGATCAGATCCTCGTCTATCAGGTCCCGATCCCCGAACCCCTGCGCTTTCTGGAGCCGCGCGAGACAGAGACACGCAAGATGCACGCGCTTGAGGAATACGGGCTGATGCATGTGAAGCTTTACGAGGATGTGGCCCAGCACGGCACGATCGCCACGTCCTATGCATACCCGGTCAAGGTAGAGGGCCGGTATGTCATGGATCCCTCGCCAATCCCGAAATTCGACAATCCGAAAATGACCATGGACGCCATTCAGCTCTTCGGCGCGGGCCGAGAGCAGCGCATCTATGCGCTTCCACCGCACACTGAGGTCGTGAGCCTCGATTTCGAAGATCACCCGTTTGACCCCTCCAAAGCCAAGCACCCTTGCCACATTTGCGGGGCAGAAGATGCCTATCTCGATGAGGTGATCGTGGATGATGACGGCACGCGGATGTTCGTCTGCTCTGACACAGATTACTGCCGCTCTCGGGTTGAAGCGGCGGAGGGCAAAGAATGACGACACTCGGCATTGATCATCTGGGACTCACCGTCCGCGATCTGGCCGCCTCCCGCGATTTCTTCGTGGAGTGTCTGGGCTGGGAGGTCTTCGGCGGCAACGAGGCCTATCCGGCGGCCTACGTCACCAATGGTCACGCCAAGCTGACACTCTGGCAGCAGAAGGGCGACTGGCAGGCGGGGTTTGACCGCCATGCCAATGTCGGCCTGCATCATACTGCGCTGAAAGTGCCCACAGAGGGCGAGCTCAACACGCTTTACTCTGATGTGAAGGACTGGCCGGGCGTAGAGGTGGAGTTTGCGCCAGAGTTTTCCGGCAAAGGCCCCAAGGTTCATTTCATGGTGCTGGAGCCAGGCGGCACACGGTTGGAGTTCTCCTATGATCCGCGGTGACAAAGGCATGCCAAGATGACCCAGGTGTTCCTCCACGGCGCCGGTCTCAACGCCGAGATCTGGGGCGAGGTGCCCGGCAAGGCCCTGAACCTGCCCGGTCACGGTGGTCGTGCCCGCGCACGCCGCGCCACGGCAGAGGAATTTGCCGAAGAGATCTTTGACGACGTGCCCAAAGGCGCCGTCTTGGTCGGCTTTTCCCTCGGCGGCATGGTGGCCTTGGCTTTCGCTGCCCGTTACCCTGAACATCTCAGCGGGCTGGTGCTGGTCGACACCCCCATTCGCGCACCTTTGAAGATCATCTCCTGGTACACGCCCTTCGTGGC
>ERZ1740070.701-NODE-701-length-22366-cov-7.709829_pt1 | contig 22366 bp, 18 predicted proteins | sample MGYA00581734_ERZ1740070 | MGnify/ENA primary metagenome ERZ1740070 (study PRJEB43018, sample SAMN04849744) | marine metagenome | isolation source: floating plastic debris | place: Pacific Ocean | collected 2008-09-01 | study: EMG produced TPA metagenomics assembly...
TAGCTCTGAGTCTTCAAGGCTGGAGCTACACTTACAAAGCCAGACGACCTGGGCTGAATTAAGCACATCTTTACAAGAAATGGTATGACTTGTAAGCTACTGTAAATTTTTAATGCACAACAGCAGGGAAAAAGGAAAAATTGTTATGGCTATTACTCCCTTCCCGGTAGAAGATTTCCTATACCGTAGGTTGGGTTTCGTTACTCAACCCAACCTACAAATTTATCCCTAAAAAATAAAATGGCTGTTCGCTTATTCTGGAACAGCCATTTACTATTGATTAGAAATAATTCTGCAATGCTACTTAGAAAACGTTTGAAAAGTTAAATAGAATACAATTACCAGGACACTGCTACGACAAACGCTAAACCGACCTACATGGTTTAAATGAATTTAGCGCATCTGGATGAACTTTGCTTGCGTAGTGAGGATAAGCAGTTCATTTTGTTTTACTTGCAAGACTATAACATCTCCTGGAGATATTCTATTTACTGTTGAATTTTCAAACATTTTCTGAAGTATCACTATCACAAATGCAAAATCATGCTCAAAATCCTTTTGAAGAAAAAGGAAGAAATTAATTTCCTTTAGGGCTGCTGATTTATAGCTACATTAGCCCGAGGGGTAGAAACTATTGATTGCTGCAACATGGGAGTATTAGCAACGGAATTATTCACCAATGTAAATAAAGGATTAGAAAGAATTCCAGCAATAGAAGTTGCTATTAAGGTTGTAACCAAACCTATTTGCAATGGTCTCAATCCCGGTAATTTCCAACTGATTGGTGGATAATTCTTTACCGCATCAGACATTTCTTGGGGTTCTTTTACAACCATCATTTTGACAACGCGGATGTAATAGTAAATAGATACTACGCTAGTAACTAAACCCAGTAAAACTAAACCATACAAACCTGCTTGCCAACCTGCCCAGAATAGGTAGATCTTAACAAAGACCCCGGCTAAAGGAGGAATGCCTCCCAGGGAAAGCAAAGAAAGGCTTAATCCCAAAGTCAAAAGTGGATCTTTCTGATATAAACCAGAGTACTCGGTAATTTGGTCGGTTCCCGTCCGTAGAGAGAATAAAATTACGCAGGTGAAACCGCAAAGGTTCATAAACAGGTAAACTAACAGGTAGAATAACATGCTGGAATATCCTGCTTCGGTACCAGCAATTAAGCCAATCATCACAAACCCAGCTTGGGCAATAGATGAATAAGCCAGCATCCGTTTCATGCTAGTTTGGGCAAGGGCAACTACGTTACCCAATATCATGCTTAGTACAGCTAAAGCGGTGAATACAAATCTCCATTCTTCAGCTACCTGCGGAAATACTGTTGTTAATAAACGGATAGCTAAGGCAAAACCCGCAGCTTTTGAACCTACTGATAAAAAAGCAATTACTGGGGTTGGTGCCCCTTCGTATACGTCTGGTGTCCATTGGTGGAAAGGTGCAGCAGATATTTTAAAGCCTACACCAGCAATTACAAATACTAAAGCAATTACTACACCCAAGGACTGACCTAGGTTTGCTGCTTCTATTCCAGTTGCGATCGCACTCAGTTGAGTTTCGCCACCGGACAATCCGTAAAGTAGGGAAACTCCATACAAAAATACAGCAGTACTAGAAGCACCAATCAACAAATACTTTAGCGCTGCCTCATTGGAACGGGGGTCGCGCTTGGTATAACCTGTCAACAAATAGGAAGAAATACTAAGAGTTTCTAAGGAGATGAAAATCATCACCAACTCGTTAGCTCCCGATAGAAACATTGCTCCAAGGGTAGCAGTGAGCAAAATAGCAATAAATTCTGCTAGGGCCGTACCACTTTGTTCAACGTAGCGAATTGACATCAAAATAGTGACAGCGGCAGACAAAGCAATAATACCGCGAAATACGATACTAAGGTCGTCACCATTAAAGGCACCAATAAATGAAATGGGACTGGTATTGTCCCATTGAAAATACAAAGCGACCAAAGAAGTAAGTAAACCTGCAACCGCTAGATATCCAATCCAGCGTGAGGACGAACGTCCTAAAATCAAGTCAACTATCAAAACCCCTAAAAAGGTGATAATTACAATCCCCTCTGGTAGTATCGTTCCAGCGTTTAACTGGGATGCAAGATTAACAAAATCCATGAGATATAAAGGTTTCGGCTCCAGCGACTTTCAGACTAACTTTGTTAATTCTATTGTTTTTTACTGTTATTTCACCAAAATCATCAAAGATAGAAGTTAAATTAAATCTTTCAATTTGTATCGTCAAACATTTGTACTATTTTATCTATAAATAAAAAAGCACTTGCCTAATGATGCTGTCAAAATAATTAGGTAAGATGCTCTACAAAAATTTTTCGTCCTGCTTGATATCATTGGCGAATCTTGACAGCAGTACCAACAGCAGTAATCAGTAACAAAACACCAGATTGGTCAACATTGATTGTACCGGTATCAACTTCAATTCCGATAACAGCATTTGCTCCCAAACGCTGTGCGCGTTTTTCTAATTCCGCAAGTGCTTTTTGTTGTCCTTCTTCAAATAACTTTTCGTAACTACCCGTCCGTCCACCAACAATATCTCTTAAGCCAGCGAAGAAATCTCGCATAAAGTTACTACCGTACACGACTTCTGCCGTTACAACTCCTAGGTAGGATTCAACAATAGCTCCTTGAATTACATCAGTAGTGCTGATAATCATCTTTCTAACTTCCTTCGCTAGTTTGTAATTCCATTTTTATCCATTGTGCAAGCAAATAAATCCTCCCATCTGAACTTAATTAGATGATTATTGCTTCCCCAGAGAATAAAATTCCCATTTGACAGGGTAAAAAACGAAATCCAATTAATAAATTTCTCATTTATTAAAGTCGAAAACTATATTATGTTCCTCTCTTGTAAAGAGCAATACATTGCAAAAGATTGAATCGAAGATAACAAAATCATAGATTAAAATATATTTTCTTCAAAAATCTAGCTTTCAACAGTAAAATTACTGAATACAGAGGTTTATTGTCTAAAATAACAAAATAAAGATATTAAACCGAATAAATACTGAGAATAAATGCTTTTGTATAGTGTCAACGATAAATTAATGATGAAGTTGAGAAAAAGTAAGCTAATGGAGTTTTCAAAATTCAATATTTTTGTTTTAATGGACAAGCATAAATTTAAGTTGTAGTAAAGTTGCAAAAACTTTCAGGTATTCAACTGTGTACAATCGAACATATTCTCTCATCAGTGTTCTCTTAGTAGGAAGCATTGCTTCTGCAATGCCTTCTGAGGCTCGGGCTGAAATAAAAGTAGCGCAAAAAAGCACTCAGCAGGTTAAAAGACTGTTGGATGAAGGGCGCAGGCTGGTAAAATCTGGTGATTATAATGGCGCAATCAGAGTTTATCAAGAAGCTTCGAGTTTAGAACCCAAAAACGGCAGTATTTATTCTGGTATCGGTTACTTGTATGCCCAACAAGGAAATTATCGAGCAGCGCTAGCATCTTACCGTCGTGCTGTATCCTTGAATCCAGAAAATGCTGATTATCAATATGCCTTAGCTTACGTTAGCGGTAGTATGGGCGACAATAAAACAGCTAAAACAGCTTATCGTAAGTCTATACAAATTAATCGCGAAAATGTTAATGCTTATGTAGGACTAGCTTTAATCTTATTGCGTTTGGGGGAATATGATAATGCCAAATGGGCATACGAAAAAATTGTAGAGTTAGACCCTAAAAATCCTCAAGCTTATGAGTTACGGGGTAGAATTCTGATGAAAAAAGGTCAGTCAAAAGAAGCAGCAGGTGCTTTGAAGAAGGCCCTTAATCTATACGAAACACAGAAAAAATGGGATGCTGTAGCTCGGATAGATGCAATGCTGCGAGATATCGAAGGATAAGCTTAAGCTAATTCGGATTTGTCTCTCGATATATTGCTAAAAGTTGCTGATGATTTCTCCTTACTTTGGATAGTAGGAAGAATAATCTGCCTATCTGGATTCTTAAAAGTTATACAGGTAATTAAGAGTGCATCACTTGAGCATGTTATTTTCTTGGTTTGCTTGTGTTATCTATCAAAGCTAGCTCGAAGCAAAGTGGGAATTGGAAATACGAATATAGTTATCCCACTTGCTTCATTCTCAACAAACAACAAAAACCAATAGGATTGTAAAATTCAATACATATTTATAGACCTACTTCCATTCACAAGAACCTACAAGAAGTCCTTCAGACTGTTTAAAATGTTGACTTAATCTTTTAATGCGATTGCGACCTCTTAATGCATTGCTTAAATATTTTTTTATAAGTATTTGAGCGTTCTTGAAGTCTTTTAGAACGTTCCTGAAGCTCCGTTGACTGCTGCAAAAGTTCTGGTATGGATACTTCAGACTTTTTCATAATCAAATATTTATTCACTTGATTTTGTGACGAGTTTCATTACATTCATTATTTAGTATTAGACCCGGAGAAGAAAACTAACATAAGAGAGAATTGTTGAATAAACTGCTTCCATCAAAAGATGAAAGTATATCCTTCCAAAGATAAAGTGATAGTGATATTAATATTTAGTAAAAAACTTGTAGAGAAAAACAGATAAATTATCTTAAAGATTTTTTGACTACAAACTTAGACGTAAAGGAATTGAAATGATAAATTCTGTTCCTTTTCCGAATTCAGAAATGTAACGAAGTTCTCCTTGATGGTTATCAACTATGATTTGATAACTAACTGCTAACCCCATTCCAGTTCCTTTCCCTACTTCTTTTGTAGTAAAAAAAGGGTCAAATAACCGTTCCTTTACATCTTGATTTATTCCAATACCATTGTCAGCAATGCGAATTACAGCTTTATCGTCTGAAGCTTCTGTGACAATACGAATCTGGGGTTCAAGAATATTGTTTTTTGCGATTGCTTCTTCTAATGCATCAATTGCATTAGAAAGTAAGTTCATAAATACCTGATTTAGCTTCTTGGGATAACATTCAACTTTGGGTAACTGAGTATATTCTTTGATGATATGGATTTTTTTGCGATGAGGAACTTGATTAATGCGATGTTGCAGTAACAATACTGTATTATCAATTCCTGCGTGAATATCTACACATTTATAAGTTGCTTCATCAAGATGGGAGAAATCTATTAAAGATTGAACTATATGAGTAATTCTATTCACACCTTGATTCATTGAGTCAAGCAAATTAGGAAAATCCTTAACAATAAAATCTAAATCAATATCGCTTGTCTGCTGGCTAATTTCTATAGCTGGTTCTGGGTAGTGCTTTTGATATAGTGTAATTAAATATAGTAGGTCTTTGGAATAAGCTTCTGCTATATCAATATTTCCATAAATAAAGCTGGTGGGATTATTAATTTCATGTGCTATGCCTGCAACTAAACTCCCTAAAGATGCCATCTTATCAGAAAGTAGCAATCTTGCTTGAGTCAGCTTTAATTGTGCAAGAGTTGTTTCTAGTTCTTGTGACTTTTTTCGCTCTCGTAATTCTGATTCTTGAAGTGCTTCTTCTGCACGTTTACGCTCGCTGATATCACGTGCTACCCAAACAACTTGAGTTTCGCAAATAGGTGAAATACTAGCACTAAACCAATATTCATGATTTTCGACAAGCAAACTATAATCGTAATGAATAGTTTGTACTAATTTTAATGCTTGGTTAACTTTTTCCAACCAGGTCGATTGAAGTTGTTCTTGAAAAAAGTATTCTACCGTTTCTCCGATTAAATCTATATCACTATTGTGCGAATTAATATATTTGGTCGGAATTATTTCTACATTACTAAGTTCATTTTTATCAGCATGAATAATAAGCACAATGTCCGTCATTGCTTCAAAAATAGCTCGTACTTTATTTTCTGAACTACGTAACTTTTCTTCAAGTAAATCGCGTTCGGACATATCTTGCCTAAGTTTTTTATTTATTTGCTTTAATTGAGATAATTGTTGATAAAAGTCATCCATTAAATCACAGAAATATGGCTTAACTAATGTAAGCTTAGGAATTATAGTTTTCTAACTAATTATATGCGAAAAATATAGAGAATAGGATTTTGCTACGGCTTTACTAAAGTCGTAACATAATGCTTAATAGATACTCACCTCAAGTTAAAAAATAATCACTAAAAATTACTAAAGAAAATTATTGTTAATTAAAATATAACTGTATTTTTTTATTAAGAAGATGCTTTATCAGAGATAGGGACAGTTTTGTTTTGATGAATATTTTTGATTGCTAACCAATTACTAGCAATAGGCATTCGCCAGCCAGTACCGAAAGCACGGTCGGTAATTTTTATTCCTGGAGGTGATTGTCTGCGCTTAAATTCAGCCCGCGCAACCATTTTAATAATTCGATTAACAACTTCAGCATTATGACCCGCTTTAATGATTTGCTCTACTGACTGATAATCATTAATGAGACGATGTAAAATATCATCTAAAATTTCGTAATCTGGTAGTGAATCTTGGTCTACCTGACCGGGTTTTAGTTCTGCACTTGGTGGTTTAATTAAAACATTTTGAGGAATAACTTCTTTACTCCTATTTAACCAATTACAAATTGAGTAAACGCGGGTTTTAGGAACATCAGCTATTACTGCTAAACCACCATTCATATCACCATATAAAGTGCAATAACCAACTGCCATTTCTGACTTGTTACCAGTTGATAATAAAAGGTAACCAAACTTGTTAGAAATTGCCATTAATAAGCTACCGCGAATTCGAGATTGGATATTCTCTTCTGCCAATCCAAATTCAGTATTAGCGAATAACTGTGCAAAGGTTTCATCATAGGATTGCATTAAATTTTCTATGGGCAATTTTTCTGTTTTAATGCCTAGATTTGTTGCTAAATCATATGCGTCTTTAATAGAAGATTCAGAACTATAAGGAGAAGGCATTAATACACCCAAGACGTTTTCTTTTCCTAAAGCTGCGCTGGCTATTGCTGCAACAATCGATGAATCAATACCACCGCTTAAGCCTAATACTACTTTAGAAAAACCACATTTTTGAACGTAATCTCGCACTCCTAATACTAAAGCGTGCCAAATTTCTTCGTCATCGGATTCATAATTATCTGCAATAGAACTAATATTTAAATCTTGCTGTTTTTTATCAAATTCTATTTGTCTTAAATCGCTCTCGAAACCACAAGCACGAGAGATTATTTCTCCACTTCGATTCAAAGCAAAACTTCTTCCATCAAAAATCAAATCGTCATTACCACCCACCTGATTTACATATATAATCGGTTTATCGAAGCGCATAGCACTATGCTTTAACATCGCTTCTCGAAAGTTTTGTTTACCAAATGTATACGGTGAAGCTGATAAATTAACAATTAGATTTACATCTAATTTAGATAGTTCAGCGATTGGGTTTATCGAATAACTACGTTTACCAAAAAATTCTTCATCATTCCATAAATCTTCGCAAATAGTTACGCCAATTTTAACGCTGTTAAACGTGAAATAATTAGTTTGTAATCCCGGCTCAAAATAGCGATGCTCATCAAATACGTCATAAGTAGGTAATAATCGCTTATGAAAAACCTGTTTTACTTTTCCCTCATGCAGTAAAGCAACACTATTGTATAAGGATTTTCCACCACTAATATCTGCCTTTGGATTATTTTCAACTATTCCTACTAATACTCCTAAATCAGGAGGTAAATCTATAGCTAACTCTTGTAAAGCTATACCCATAGCTTCTAAAAAGTCAGGTTTTAATAATAAATCTCTTGGAGGATAACCGCACAATGAAAGTTCCGGAGTTAATAATAAATTAGTGTTTTCCGATGCTGCTTTGTTAGCAGCTTCTAGAATCTTTTGAGTATTACCAGTTAAATCGCCAATAATTGGATTAATTTGTGCTATTGTAATTTTCATTTATTAATTAGGGAGTGGAGGTCTAGAGAGATAGGAAGTAGTAAAAATAGTAAAATAATCGATGAATTGGTAATTGATAATTGGTAATTGGTAACTAAATAAATATTAAAGGCTTATCTTTAAAAGGTTTAAAAGCTTCTGCGTCAAACTTATATAAACTAGCGGGACGACCTGCTCCTCGCGAAACTTTGGTTCCCGTGTCGCACAAAAAACCAAGTTTTAACAAACGAGCGCGAAAATTAGAATAGTCGGAAAAATTATCTCCCAAAACAGTAGTATAAAACTGGTATAAATCATTCAAAGTAAACTGTTCTGGTAGTACATCAAAAGCTACAGGAGAATACTCCAATTTATTTCGCAAACGCTTGTATCCGTATGAAATAATTTCATTATGGTCAAAAGCTAATGGTGGTATTTCTTTTATAGGATACCAAGCGATATCCGCAACGCTATCAGTAATTAATTTCGCTTCCTCGAATCGCACCAATGCAAAATAGCTGACTGATAAATAACGCACTCCATAACTATCACTAGCTTCCCTTGGGTCGCGTTTAGGACCACCAAAAGTATATAGCTGCTCTAAATAAAGATTTTCAACACAAATTTTCTCTGCCATAATTCTATAAGCAGCATTTTCTAAAGACTCTCCTTCACGAACTAAAGTACCCGGAAGACCCCAAGTATTTGCATATGGTTCGCAAGACCGCATTACTAATAGAACCATCAGCCTATTTTGAGCAATATCAACTGAAAAAATAGCATTATCAACACCAACTTTGAAATCGGCTAAGGGTTGTTGATTTAGTGAAAGTAAAGTTTTGTTTTGGTTGAGTCCTGGCATTCGTATAAATGCTTTTGATTAATATAAGCAGCTACAGAGGGTGTTAAAGCTTGAGGGTCGCCATGTTCGCGATATGCTGTTGAAGAAACATCTAATCCTGTAAGGTTCGCTACGGTAATTTTTCCTCCCAAATCGCGTATTTTGTCTAAACGGTTATTCTCTATCGTATATCCAGGTCTTGGTATCACCAAAACTTCTGCTTGTTGCAACAAGTCTTTAATTTTATACCACCGCTGAAATTGACTGAGTAAATCCGAACCAATTACAACAACAAATTCAGTTTCACTACCCCAACGTCCTTTGGCATTTTCGACTGTACTAACAGTTCTTAAATGACTTAATTCCTGTTCCAAATTCACATTTTTTCTTCGGGGAGTAATATCCGCAATCAATAATCGCAGCATTTCAACACGATTTTCTAGAGATGTTTGGTGAGATTTGAAAGGGTTATTCGCTGCCCAAACAGCTACATAATCATAATTATGGGATAACCAAATTAATACTGCTTGATGTCCGGATGTTGGGGGGTCTGCACTTGTACCAAATAATGCAATTTTCATAATTAGTTATTGGTGGTTAGTGGTTAGTTATTAGTTATTAGATTTATAAGAGAAGGTAGTTTAAAACTATTAAATCTTTTTTTATAACTAATTGAATAAACTAATATTTATTGCTCACTGTTAACTGTTCGCTGCTGAATGTTTCAACCTTTTTTGATTTTTTCAGTTAACTCTTGTAATGATGCTGAAATTTCTACCTTGGTTGATTTAGAAGAATCTATATTTCTAATATGAGCAGGTAAACTGGCTACTGAAGCGGCTGTTCGTTTTCTAATTGATTTAATCGTACAAGATGGTTCCAAGCGTTGACCGTCTTTCATACATAAATTTAATAAAGCTTGTTTTCCCGGATGATTTTCCGAAGATAGTCCTAAAGTATCACTCTTGAGTTGACCTTCTACAAATTCACGAAAAATCTGCTTTCTTCCTGGATAACTAACTTTACCGCTTGACTGCTTCATTACGGGAATACCATCTATTTCCACAAGTTTATAAACTCCATTCACCGGATTACCTGTCACTAATTTGGTTCCTATTCCGTAACCATCAATTTGAGCGTTATTGTGTTTAAGTCTGGCTATTTCCCATTCGTCTATATCTCCACTGGCAAAAATTGATACATCCGGCAGTATTTCTCTGACTTGTTTTGATAATGCTAGCAAATCTCCAGAATCTAATCTAATTCCAGTTAACTCTATTTCTCCCGCTTTAACTTTAGCTGACAATTTACGAGCAGCAGCGATTGTATCGTAAGTATCTATTAACAATGGAGCTTCTGGAAAGTATTGATGAAATGTTGTAAAAGCTTTTTCTTCACTACCTTCTAAAGCACAAAGTGCCATTACCAAAGCATGAGCCATGGTACCGCTGGGTTTTTCACCCAACTGCAAAGCAGCTAAAACATTAGATGTCGCATCTAATCCCCCTGCTAAAGCTGCTCTGGCTGCCCATAATGACGCTTGGGGGCTAAATGCTCGTCTCGTACCAAACTCTAAAAGTGTTATTTTTTCTCCAGCAATACTTCGTAAACGTGCTGCTCTAGTTGCAATCAATGTCTGGTAATTAACGGTATTAAGTAGATAAGTTTCAACTAACTGTGCTTGCCATAAAGGTGCTTCAATTCTTAATAGCGGCTCCATAGCAAACACCGGAGTCCCTTCTGGAACAGCCCAGACATCACCTGTAAATCCTCCGGACTCTAACAAAGACCAAAACTGTGAAGGAGCAGATGTAAAAATTCCTGTTTTTTGTAAAGCTTGTATTTGCTCTGAACTAAAACTAAATTTTTCCAAATATTCCAGCACCTGGGATAATCCCATTGCAATCAAATAACCAAACCCTTCCGGAAGTCTTCGAGCAAATAATTCAAAACAAGCTGTTTTTTGGTCTAGATTTTCGCCCTTATAACAAGCTGTCATTGTCAATTGATAAAGGTCTGTAAGTAAGCTGTAATCTGCACTAGATACAGTTAATTGCTCGGATATTGACCCATAATCATGTTTAAACAAACTTGTCATTTAAAGCACCTTTGCAACACTTATTTGTATTTATGGTAGTTTTCACCATAAATAATGTCAATAGCTAGGGAATTAGGAGTTATGAGTTAGGAGCTATGAGTTATCTTATATCTTGCACCATCCTCAAGAAGACGAAATAAACCCGGCTTCTATTCTTTAAAGCATTATTATGTCGTTGTTTAAGCAGCAATAACCCGGGTTTATGACACTGATACAAGATATGAGTTATGAATTATATAAGCTAATTTTTTTGATATTTGAACTATGACTTATGACATTTAATATTTTATATTTATGATTAGATTTAGCGTCCGTATCTCGAAGCTAAAGTATTGCAAAGTAAGTTGAAGAAGGATTGCAAAAGCTTTCTATATGTTGAGAAGTAGAACCAATTTCTCATATAGCAAATAAAGTAGGAATATAAGCTTTAAAAACTAAAAGATTCAAACTAGAGGAGATTGGCTTTATGTTTATTTCCAGAATGCTTTCAAATATTACTCAATATATTTCCGAAGCGGTAATGCGGATTTTTGCCCCTAGCGATGATGCCTATCCTATAAGTGGGGTTCAACCATTTTCAGGGGATATTTACAGGGGAAGGACTGCTGATGGTTGGTAAATAATAACGTTAATTACAAATATTAATCAATATAAAATAAAGCCGGTGGTGAAAATAATTGTTAACCACCGGCTTTTCTATTAATAAATATTCATCAAATATTGTAATGTTGTAAGTCGTTGTAGAAAAAAATACAGAAAATAAGCTTATCTCAAACATTCTTAGGGGAGGTGTTTGTGGTAAATCATTAATATAGACTTTTAATTGCAGTGGCTTTTAACTGCGTAAATTTTTAGATAAATATTTATCCTTTTTAAGTTTTTGGGAATCTAGTTAATTAATTTTGTAGCGAATTTTCAAATATTTGTATTACATTCAATTGAAAATCGCTATATGGGTAAGGGAATAGGGAATAGCTACTCAGCAGACCTTATATAATCCAAAATCCACAATCCAAAATTGATTTGAGTCATTGTCAAGCTGAAGTCAGCTTTGATAATAACGAGGAAAATCTAGATAAAATGCTTTGGAAATTTGTCGTTGGAACTTTAGTATTACCTTGTTGCTTGGGAATTGAGAGAGCTTCAGCAACTTTGAGAAAAGATGTTTCAATGTCAGTAAGTTCTGAGAAATTAGAATTACTGACTAATGCAGGAGAAACAACACCTGCAATCAACCAAAATGACTTCAAAATTAGTCACCATAAACGACGTTATCGCAAGCGTCATCATTACAAACGTCGTCATTACCAAAGACGTAATTATTATCCAAATTATCAAAGAATTCATTACCGCGATAGTTACCAAGACTGTCCGGATTACCGAGGTAGAAGGTCAAATTATCGTCCAAACTATTATCGGAGAGAAGCTTATCCTATGAACGATATGATTTACCGTCGGCATTATTATCGTCGTCATTAAGATATCGTAATTTTTATGAATTATTACCCGGTTTTTTAAGCCGGTTTTTTAATGGCTAATTGGTAATTGAGAAAAAAGTAATTCTAACTGATAATGTATTGATTTAAGACAAAGGCTAAAGCTGCGCTTCCCAAAGGAACAGTTAAATTATCAATACCAAGAAATGAAATTGCTTCTAAACCAGTAGCAACTACAGCTACAACTAGAGATACCAGCCAAGTTTCCCAAATATTTCCCTGTACAGTTTGTAATATTAGAATACTGACAGTAAAACTAACTAAGGTCATAATAAGAGAGCCTTCTAAACTTTTCTGACCTCCTAATACATTGTACTTATGCTTACCAAAACGCTGACCGAAGAGTGCTGCTAATCCATCTCCCCATGCCATAATTAATATTCCGATAACGGCATAGAATGGTTTTTCTAAATACCAAAACCAACCAACTAAAACGCCAATACTAACAGAATAGAAAAAGGTTCCTAAACTTTTACGTCCAACACTATTTATACCCGGAAGTAGAGGAAATCGGTAAGATAATAAAGTAAACAAACTCGCTAAAATCGAAGCAGCTATACCTATATTTGCAGGAATATTTAACCACCAAGCAAGTAGAATCACATTACCAGTACCGATGTGAACTACTTTTCGGATAAGTTCCGAATTACCTTTAGCAAAACGTTTGACTCCTCCTGCACTTAGAAGAATCAGCGACACCCAAACACCAACGGCTAGAATTTGTAGCCAAAGAGGTGGAATCGAATCAGAAGCAGTAAATGAACTCAATTTAAATATAATTTATTAGAGGTTTTTTCCTTATTACCAATTTATCGGATTTTGCACTCTGTATGAAACTATTATTCCTGAACTGTATTCGCTTCTACCGAAGCTTTATCTCACCAATGTTTCCCCCGACTTGTCGCTTTCAACCCACCTGTTCTATGTATGCTATGGAAGCAATCGAACGTTTCGGAGTTTTACAAGGTTCTTGGATGGGTGTCCGTCGCATTTGTCGATGTCATCCATTTCATCCTGGTGGTTATGACCCAGTCCCGGAGAAGGATGAGAAAGAGGTTAAAGGTAAGAGGTAAGAGGTAAGAGGTAAGAGGTTAAAGGTCAAAGGATTTCTCAATTTATAACTCCTAACTCCTAACTCCTAACTCTTCCAATCCAAAATCCAAAATCTAAAACCTAAAATTGATATTGATGCGTCCTTATCACTATATTGAAATTATTGAATGTAACGAAGCTTTAATTGAGATTCCGCTGTCAGATTTTGCGGTAGAATCTCCTCATCCTTATGAAAAGTTAGGGGCACCTTATGGAGAACGTTCTCCTTATTTTCTGCGGGAAACTATTGTTGAATATTTGATAAATGCTCAAAATTATTTGCAACAATTACGTCCTGATTGGCAAATTCAAATTTTTGATGCTTATCGTCCTGTAGCTGTGCAAAAGTTTATGGTTGATTATACTTTTTCTCAGGCTTTAGGGGAAAAGGGATTAACTGAATCGAGTTTATCGGAATTAGAAAAGCAAAGTATTTGGAAAGAGGTTTACAAAATTTGGGCTGAACCAAGCTTAGATGAAAAAACTCCTCCCCCTCATTCTACTGGTGGTGCTGTGGATGTAACTTTGGTTGATGAGTTAGGAAGAATAGTTAATATGGGTTCTGAAATTGATGAACTTTCTGATAGGTCGCTTCCGAATTACTATGCTGATATTCAAATTGAATCTGCACCAAGATATCATGCTAACCGTTTGTTGTTATTAGATGTGATGGAAAAAGCTGGATTTAAGCGCAATCCTAAAGAATGGTGGCATTTTTCATTTGGTGACCAGATGTGGGCTTGGTTGAATAATGAAGCGAATGATGATAAAAAATGTGTTGCTTGTTATGGGAAGGTTAGTTGGTAGTTGGTGATTAACTGGTTCCTATTCAGATACTAGGAATTATTAATTAGACGAGGCTCTGACTCGCGGTATATTTTAAAGGTAGAACCTTTTGATATGTGTTCCCAGCTAAAGACTGGGAACAAGAATTAATAACTATCAACTATTAACTAACAACTAATTTCAACTTTGCGATAACCGTTTCTTTTCTTCACCTCTTAGCATTTCATCTACTTCTGCAAGAATTTGAGGAATTTTATCTGCATGGGGACTATTTTGCAGACAAGTTTTAAAATCTAGGTTATCTATTTGATTTGCTCTATTTCCGGGGAACCAATGACTTCCATTTCCTAATAGGTTGTAGCGGGCTTTTGCATACTCTTTCATATCATAAGCAACAGCTAAGTTTCTTAACCATAAAGCCATTGGGATATTGACGTTTCCTGGTGTTTCTTCGTGTTTCGGTAAGCCTATATACCAAGTTTTAGCCCAGTGTTCTCCGAATGTTTCGACTAATTCTTGCTCTAATTTATTTATAATTGGTGGCAGTATTTCTGAAGCTTTATCTAATAAATCTAAGGCTTTTAAATGCTCGTCAAAATCACTTGGTTTTGACGCACCTAATGATAAGGTATGGACTTGGGAATGACTTAAACAAAATAAGTCGTTAAATACCATTGGTGATAGAGGAGCGCAAAGTTTAACTAGTTTTTCGGGTGGGTCATAAAGTCTTCCACCTTTATCGGAAGGACTAATTATAAAGACTCCCATATCATGACGAGTCGCGGCTTCTATTGCGGCCCAATTACTTTGATTAATGTAATACCAATGCAGGTTAATGTAATCGAATTGATTGGTATTGATAGCTTCTACAAGAATATCGGTTGGGCCGTGAGTAGAAAAGCCGATAAATTTAACTTTTCCTTGAGCTTGGAATTTTCTAGCAATATCTAAACAGCCACCGGGACGAATGGTATTGTGTAATGTTTCAGGGTTATTTATGCCGTGAATTCCTAATAAATCAATATAGTCTAATTGTAGGTTGTCTAAAGATTTTTCTAGAGTATTTTCAAATTCTTTTGCATCTGCCTTCGGACCTACTTTTGTTTGTACTATGAGTTCTTCGCGATTAAATTTCGGTAAAATTTTCCCTAACTGTATTTCAGAAGTACCGTAACCGCGAGCGGTTTCAATATGGTTTATACCGATTTCTACAGATTTTTTAATTGTTGCTTCGAGATTTTCTTGGTTTTTCTGCGGAATCTCTTCTTGTGGTACATCTTGCCATTTATATTGATACCTCATCCCACCACAGGAAAAAACGGGCATTTGTAATTCGGTACGTCCAAATCTTCTGTAGAGCATTAGTAACTGTTTAAGAATAAAGTCTTAGCTAAAGTCAATAATACAAGTATAAATTGGGATTGAGTTAATTGCTTAAGAGCCTGGTCTTTTTGAAAAAACCAGGCTCTGAATGCACTTAGAAATTTAAGAATATAGTTAATTTATCTAATTTTGTCTAATAGCTGTTAAGTTGCTTGACTCAACAGCAAATCTTCTGAATTGCGAATATTCTAAATCTTTGACAAGAAAAATAATGCTGTTAATGCAATACAGATAGGCAAAATAAATGTTATCAGCATGTATTTCTTGCTTACAGTGTTTGATGATTTTGCTTCGGATATTTCTTGTTTAAGGGATGCTAGTTCTTGTCGGAAGGATTGGATCTGAGTGCTATTTTTAGCAATTTCTTGGTTTGAAAATTCGATTTGACTGCTATTACTGACGATATCTTCTTTAAGAGATTCTGCTCTTTGATTTAAAGATTCGATTTGACTGGTATTATTCGCAGTCTTTTCTTGAAGAGGTGCTACTTCTTGCTGTAAAGATTCGATTTGAGTAGTAGTATTAGTAATTTCTTCTTTGAGTGGTTTAACTTCTTGCTTAAGAAATTCAAACTGACTTACGTTATTTGTAATTTCTTCTTTGAGTGGTGCAATATCTTCCTTAACAGATTGAATTTGATTTTTACTATTTGCAATTCCTTCTTTAAGAGGTGAGATTTCTTGCTTTAAAGATTCTACATTGTCTTGTAAACCGATAATATCGTCTACAAAGTCTTCTAATGAATTTTCTTTTACAGTTTCCGATGATTTCGCGGTAGATGATTTGTCACTCATATTTTAGTACCTTTGTAGGGAACGGTAATTTTGTCTATTGTTCAATAATATGGTCGCAAAACTAAACCGCATTCATTATATAGAATGTGGAAGTTTTATCTATGGGATTAGAATGTCGTAATAACCGTGCTTTAACTTTAGTTTAGTGATTTATTGCAATATGAGGAGTGTTGCAGAAAACCTTTGCTTAATGATATTTTTTTTGTAAGATAGTTCACTATAAAAAGAGAAATAGGAAAATAGGGAACAGGGAACAGGGAGCAAGTAACAGGAGATAACAAAGTATTGAATGAATAGATACTTTAGACTTTTTCTATTTTCAGAATAAGTATTTAAATCTTTAGAGAAACAATTTTAGCAAGTTCTATGTACTAAAAAAGTAATTTTATGAAATGTAACTCTTAACAAATAGATAACAATTATATTATCTGAAGATAAATGGTGCGTTACGGCATTTACTATCTACTAATAAAACCATATATTACTAAGCCGTAACACACCTTACAATCTATTATTTCTGTGATTAGTTATTATTTAGGAATTAAAAAATAACAATTAACAACTAATAACTAATAACTAATAGCTAATTCTACATTTCTCTTACAAGAGGCTTATTATCTTTAACTTCGCCAATCAAGACTTTATCTACACAGTTGACGAAGATACCGTTTTCTAAGACACCAGGAATGCTATTCAATGTTTTTTCTAGGTTGTCTGGGTCGCTAATATTATCAAATCTGACATCGACAACCATATTTCCTTGGTCGGTAATTACGGGACCGGCTTTTTTGACACCCATGCGGATTTCTGGTTTACCACCGAGTTTGGTAATTGCTTGCATTGCTGGGGTAATTGCCATTGGGATGATTTCTACGGGAACTGCAAAGGTTTCACCCAGTCTTGTGACTAATTTACCGCTATCTACGACTACTATAAATTGATTTGCGAGATAGTCTACGACTTTTTCGCGGGTATGTGCAGCACCACCACCTTTGATGAGGTTTTTCGATGGGTCTACTTCGTCTGCACCGTCTATGGCTATATCAATATGGTCTATTGCGTCTAAGGTGGTCAAAGGTACCCCATATTGCTTTGCTAAAACTTCTGATTGAAAAGATGTGGGGATACCAACTATATCTTTTAGCTCACCAGATTTGATGCGATCGCCAAGAAATTGAATGGTGAAAGCAGTGGTGGAACCGGTTCCCAATCCGACGATGGAACCTGATTTAACTAAGTTTGCAGCGGCTTTACCAACTTCTTGCTTCATCAACTTTACGGGGTCTGCTGTTGCGGTCATTCCCGAAACTCCTATAACTAAAATGCCTTTCTATTAGTACATATTAGGGGGCAAGCGTCTCTTGGTGATAGCTTCTATTAGCTATTCTGATATTTATTTTGAGCAAAATTACTTAATTTATGAAACTACAGAGTTACTCTTGTTGTCAGTTAAAATTAGTAGAATTTTGATTACAACTATAAATCATGGGTAAATTTATCGGCCAGCTTTCATTACTGTTTTTGATACCGGGTTTTTCTCTCGCTGCTTACGCTCAATCACCAAACGTTGATAAAAATAATGATAAACAGCCATATTTGGTAAAAATGGAACGGGAGCAAAAGCAAAATTTGCCACTACCCGATTTTAATAATGTAAAAGTTGAAGAGCAGCAGCAGCAAAATTCAGCACCATCATCTAAGGCTATCAAGAAAGTAGTTACAGCTAAATTAATGACTAACTACTCAGATGGCAATTTTTATGCTGATAGATTAATGAGTCGGGCTGAGTTAGCCGCTATTATGGTCAAGACTTTTAAACTCGATAAGCGAAATTTACCATCAGAAGATGTTCAAGTAGCGGATGTTCCATCTTCTCATTCAGCTTATCAAGATATTCAAAAGGTTTTGAAAACCGGAATTATGAAGGGTTATCGAGGAAATTTATTTTTCCCCAATCAAAGGGTAACTAGAGCAGAAGGTTTAGCAATATTTGCTCAGGCTTACGGTGTATTTCAGTTTTCGGATGATACAGTCAATGAAATACTTGCTAGATATGCGGATAAAAAATCAATTCCGAATTGGGCGAAAAAAGCTGTTGCTACGGTTATAACTGAAGGATTTATTGATAGTTGGCAGCCTCAACTTTCTCCGCTTAAACCAATGACTCGTGGAGATATGGCTTATGTACTTAGTCAATATTTGGAAAGACAGCAGCCACAAGCAGATACACCAGTTGTTCCTGGGGGTTCGGTGAATCCGCAGGGTTTTTAAGTTTTGGCTAGTTTATATTACCTATAAATATTGCATTTTTGAAAGCTCAGAAGCCCTATTTTTTGAAAAATGGGGTTTCTGAGTTCTCAGTGTTCAGACTTTCAAACCTCATAATTATCTCAGCATTAAACTGCTCAATAGCAACATGACTATCATTCTTTTCAGCAATAAAGGAATCGAGAATTGTGGCTCATCAGTAGTTAGTATGCAAAGAAAATAATAAAAGAAGGGAACAGGGAATGGGGAATGGGGAATAGGGAACAGAGAATAAAAACAAGATTTATTCTTAAAATCGTTTAATAAATCTAATTTACTAGCTATAGCAAGCATTTTATAATTTTGATTTATACTTCTGACATACTATGTACTGAAGAGTCAAAATTGTTAATTGTATTATCATCAAAAATTGAATCTCAAGCCTAAATCAAGTGATTTTAGAATTTAAATTGTTTGAATAGCTTCATTTACCGAAAATATAATTCATAATTCGTAATTACCACTACCAAATATCCTCTCCATCCCCTTCTTCCCCCTCTTCCCCCTCTTCCCCCTCTTCCTCATGTCCACATCTCCTCACCCTAAATCCCCCCCATTTTCCCATTCCCGTGGGACAATCAATATACAAATAATTGTAGAGAGGAAAACCCAGTAAATATGCACCTGAGTGAAATTACTCATCCAAATCAGTTGCACGGGTTATCGATTCGGCAACTAGAACAGATAGACCGTCAAATTCTAGACAAGCATATACAAACCGTTGCAGCTACCGGCGGACACCTTGGACCTGGGTTGGGTGTTGTTGAATTAACATTGGGGCTTTATCAAACCCTGGATTTAGATAGAGATAAAGTTATTTGGGATGTGGGACACCAAGCATATCCTCATAAGTTAATTACTGGACGCTATAATCATTTCCACACCTTAAGACAAAAAGATGGTGTCGCGGGATATTTGAAGCGCTGCGAAAATAAATTCGACCATTTTGGTGCGGGTCATGCTTCCACTAGTATTTCTGCCGGACTAGGGATGGCGATCGCACGAGATAGGAAGGGTGAAAATTTTAAAGTTGCTGCTATTATCGGCGATGGAGCTTTGACTGGTGGTATGGCTTTGGAAGCTATTAACCATGCCGGACATTTGCCCAATACTAATTTATTAGTTGTCCTCAATGACAACGAAATGTCAATATCTCCTAACGTTGGCGCGATTCCCCGCTATTTAAATAAAATGCGGTTGTCCCCACCGATGCAGTTTATCAAAGATAATTTTGAAGAACAGGTAAGGCAACTTCCTTTTGTTGGAGGGGATTCGATACCACCGGAACTCGAACGCATCAAGGAAGGAATGAAGCGATTAGCGGTTCCCAAGGTAGGAGCAGTATTTGAAGAACTAGGTTTTACCTATATGGGGCCGGTTGATGGTCATAATTTAGAAGATTTGATTGCGACTTTTAAGCAAGCACATCAAATTCCGGGACCGGTTTTAGTTCATGTAGCTACTACTAAGGGTAAAGGCTATGATATCGCCGAAAAAGATAAAGTCGGCTATCACGCTCAAAGCCCATTTAATTTATCAACAGGTAAAGCGATTCCTTCGAGTAAACCCAAACCACCAAAGTACTCGAAAGTTTTTGCTCATACTTTAGTCAAACTTGCCGAACAAAACCCGAAAATTATCGGTATTACCGCTGCAATGGCTACGGGGACTTGTTTGGATAAGCTACAAGCCAAACTACCCGACCAGTATATAGATGTAGGAATTGCCGAACAACATGCTGTAACTTTAGCTGCTGGATTAGCGACTCAAGGAATGCGTCCGGTTGCCGATATTTATTCTACATTTTTGCAGCGCGGTTACGACCAAATTGTTCATGATGTTTGCATCCAAAATTTACCCGTATTCTTCTGTTTAGATAGAGCGGGAATTGTTGGTAATGACGGCCCAACCCACCAGGGAATGTACGATATTGCTTATATGCGTTGCATTCCCAACATTGTAATGATGGCTCCTAAAGACGAAGCCGAATTACAGCGAATGACTGTTACTGGGGTTAACTATACTAGAGGTCCCATTGCAATGCGTTTCCCTCGCGGAAATGGTTATGGTGTTCCGTTGATGGAAGAAGGTTGGGAACCTTTAGAAATTGGCAAAGGTGAAATTCTCCGTAACGGCGATGACGTATTGATGATAGGCTACGGCTCTATGGTGAATTCCACACTACAAGCCGCCGAAATACTCAGCGAACACGGGATTGAAGCCACTGTGATTAATGCTCGTTTCTGTAAACCTTTGGATACAGAATTGATGTTTCCCTTAGCAAAACAAATAGGGAAAGTAGTCACCCTGGAAGAAGGTTGTGTAATGGGTGGATTTGGTTCCGCTGTTGCAGAAGCGCTATTGGATGCGGATATTTTGGTACCCATCAAACGTTTGGGAGTACCAGATATTCTAGTAGACCACGCAACCCCCGACGAAAGCAAAGCCGAATTAGGTTTAACTAGTCCTCAAATTGCTCAAACAATCTTAAAAACTTTCTTCAGCAATCAACCATCTGCTGTAGTTTAATTACAATTAATTGCAAGTGAACAGGGAGTAGGGAATGGGGAATAGTTAGGAGTTAGGAGTTAGGAGTTAGGAATTAATAGTTATTTCCCCTCCCTCACTCTCTCCCTCCTTCACTCCCTTACTCCTTCCCCAATCACCGAGCAATTAAATTTATTTTTCAACAAAAGATGTCGCAAAACAATCCCGTATATCCTGTAATCTGGCATAATAATTCGGTTTCTTTAATCGACCAAACTCGTTTACCGCTGGAATATTCCTATGTGGAAATTCACCGCAGTGAAGATATGGCACAGGCTATCAAAACTATGATTGTCCGTGGTGCTCCTGCAATTGGGGTTGCTGCTGCATACGGTATGTATTTGGGAGCGCGGGAAATTGAAACTAGTGACGCGAATGAGTTTCTCAATCGTCTAGAGCAAGTTGCACAAATGTTGCGGGAAACTCGCCCTACAGCAGTGAATTTGTTCTGGGCAATTTCACGCATGTTAAAAACAGCTTATGAATCAATAGGCACTATTGAAGAAATCAAAAAGACTCTTTTAGAAACTGCTCAAACTATCAACGCTGAAGATTTACAAACTTGTCACAGAATTGGTGACAATGGTTTAAAAGCATTACCGGAAACACCAGAAAAGTTAACTCTATTAACTCACTGTAATGCTGGAGCTATAGCAACTGCGGGTTATGGTACTGCTTTGGGTATAGTACGTTCGGCTTGGAGAGAAGGACGTTTGGAAAAGCTGATGGCTGGGGAAACCCGTCCCAGGCTTCAAGGTGCTAAATTAACAACTTGGGAATGCGTGCAAGAAGGTATTCCAGTAACTTTAATTACCGATAGTATGGCTGCACACTGTATGAAGCAGAATATGATTCATGCTGTTGTTGTTGGTGCTGATAGAATTGCGGCTAATGGTGATGCTGCGAATAAAATCGGTACTTATAGTTTGGCACTAATAGCAAAAGCTCATAATGTACCTTTCTTCGTAGCAGCACCTTTGTCTACAGTTGATTTTTCGATTGCTAATGGAAACGAGATTACTATTGAAGAGCGTAATCCAGCGGAAATTTATCAAGTAGGAGAAACTATCATTACTCCGGAAGGTATTGATTTTTATAATCCTGCTTTTGATGTCACCCCAGCGGAATTAATTGAAGCAAT